>Ga0208593_1000020_pt1 | contig 28134 bp, 30 predicted proteins | sample LakMenEpi15Jul10_FD_150700 | JGI IMG/M metagenome (GOLD analysis project Ga0208593, IMG submission 150700) | Freshwater microbial communities from Lake Mendota, WI - 15JUL2010 deep hole epilimnion (SPAdes) | ecosystem: Environmental > Aquatic > Freshwater > Lake > Epilimnion/Euphotic zone ... | reverse complement strand
TGTTAGAGCAAGCCAAGGTTGCATTCGTTCCGGGCGAAGCATTCGGTGCTCCCGGCTACGCGCGTTTTAGTTTTGCGCTCGGCGATGCCGACTTGGTTGAAGGCATGGAGCGCCTCGCGAATCTTTTCAGCAAGTAAAAATCACTGAGCGCTGAGTACTACGAGGATTGCAGCCTCTGCAATCTGCTCTGCGCCACCGAGTACGTCGCCAGTGATACCTCCAATTTTGCGCTTTGACCACCAGCGGATGATTGCGCCTGAGCAGATGGATGCGATTAACACACCAATGATCCACCACTGCAATATAAATCCGCAGACTAAGACTGCTACAAATATCGAAAATAGAGTTTTTCGGGTGGGCAAGTTGCGCACATAGTCAGCTCCGAGCCCATCATGGCGTGCCAGTTTCGTGGTCAGCATCAGCGCCAACGCGGTTGTCCGAGCCATGCAGTGTGCCGCGACTGCAGCAAAAAACATTGTTCTTGGCTCTAAGGCACCAAGCGCAATGATGCGCAGGATGATGGATCCGCTTAGAGCAGCCACCCCATAAGAACCGTGAAGTGGATCTTTCAGGATTCTTAATCGGTCTTCAACGTTCCAACCACCAACGAAGGCATCTGCAATATCTGCAAGCCCATCTTCATGAAATGCGCCTGTCACGAGCACGCCAAGTAACACCCCAACCGCAGCTCCAACTAATGGTGTGGTCAAGCTGCCAACACTCCATGCAGCGGCACCTACTATCGCCCCAACGAGCAGACCTACAGCGGGGAACCATGGTGCCGCGAGCCCTATCGAAGGCTCATGGCGATGGCGAATTGGTATGCGTGTGAGAAAGCTAATAGCGACAAACAATCCCCGCCCTGTGTTCATGCGCCAAACCACTCCTCGAAGGTTGGCACATCTACAACTCCGGAGCAGGCCATTTTGATGAGTGGCACAGCCGCCATCGCACCGCTTCCTTCGCCTAGTCGCATGTTGAGGTCGAGTAGATGTGGTTTGCCCAAATGGTGCAGCAGCTTTCGATGACCAGGCTCCGCAGAGCAATGGCCAATCCAGCAGTGATCCAAAGCTGTTTTGTCCAGTTGAAAAAGTACAAGTGCCGCGGCAGTGACGACGTAGCCATCAAGCACCACTGGGAGTCGTCGCATTCGTGCAGCCAAAATTGCGCCAACCATTGCAGCCAACTCTGCTCCTCCAACCTCGCGCAATAGCTCAATTGGGTCGTTGAGGTGAAAAACGCGGCTGGTTGCTTGTTCTACAGCAGCGAGTTTCCTGCTCAAGCCTTCATCGTCTACGCCGGTTCCACGCCCAACCCAATCCGATGGCGTTCCACCTAATAGAGCGGCTGTTAGTGCGGCCGCCACAGTCGTGTTACCAATACCCATTTCTCCTATGACCAGTAAATCGCACTCGAGATTTTCGACCGATCGTCTGCCCATTTCAAGAGCCTCATCCAAACGCATTTTGGACATGGCGGCCTCATGACGAATATCTTTCGTTGGCTTACCGACGCCAACATCAACGGCGTGAACTGTTGCACCAGCGACAGCGGCAAACGCAGACAGGGTCGAACGGCCTTCCTGATAGGCCCTGAGCATTGCTGTCGTCACTTCCGTCGGGTAGGCGCTGACACCTCCTTGTGCAACACCATGATCTGCGGCGAAAACGAGAGCGGCTGGTTGGTTGATTGCGGGTTGGCTGGTTGCTTGCCATTGGGCCACCCATATCGCAACATCATCGAGTGCTTGGAGCGCACCTGCAGGTCGCAGAATATTGGCTGCACGATCACTTACGTTGCGTCGGGCCGTTTCATCTGCGCGTGGTAATACCGCCAAACATTGCCCTACCCATTTTCGAGTCATTGCAATATTTCCTGCGGATCGTGCAAAGGAAAAGCTTTCCCAGCGATGAGGAACAGTGACTGGCGGGCTGCTCTTGCCCACTGTTGATTAACGCGGCCCAGTATTTCGCGATATTCGCGTCCTAATGCGGTTTCTGGAACTACGCCAAGCCCCACTTCGTTGCTAATCACGATTGTCTTACCATTGCGCTGGGAGATGGCACTTAGTGATTTTGTACAAGCGCTGCTGATTTCTTGTTCGGATGTTTCTCGCATCATGAGGTTGCTCACCCATAACGTGAGGCAATCAATGATGATGCATGCAGAGGAAGGCGCATTCTTGATTGCGCTCGTGATATCAAAAGGCTCTTCAATCGTGAACCATTTTGGACGCTCCCTTTGGTGACGAGCGATTCGCTCCTGCATATCAGCATCCAAAGCTTGAGCGGTTGCAATGAAAACAACTTCGCGTTGAGTACGAGATGCAATGTCAACGGCTAGCGAACTCTTTCCGCTTCTCGCTCCGCCAAGAAGCAGAGTGAGGCCTTGATTAGAAATCGATTCCACGTTTGGCCTTAAAACCTTTCTGATACGCATGCTTTACGTTGCGCACCTCGCTGACGGTGTCGGCAATATCAATGAGCGCTTGCGGTGCATCGCGTCCCGTGACTACAACGTGCACATTGCGTGGTCGGTTAACTAGGGCATTCAGCACTGGTTCGGTTTCAATCCAGCGCCAATTCAGGGGGTATGTCAACTCGTCAAAAATCAACAAATCATATTCACCACCCATTAACAGTTCGTGGGCTTTTGACCACGCCAATTGTCCTGTTTCCTGATCTTTTGCCAAATTTTCCGAGTCCCACGAAAACCCATCACCCAGTGTGATCCAGTCGACGCCGAGCTGTTTTCCAATCTTTTCTTCGCCGACATTCCAGTCGCCAGATTTTACAAATTGCACAACGCCAACTTTCCAGCCACGGGCCACTCCTCGGATCATCATTCCAAAAGCGGCTGTACTTTTGCCCTTACCGTGACCGGTGTTTACGATCAGCAATGAATCGGGCGTGACAAGTTCTGGCGGGCGGGGATCATCTTGCGGGGGGGCTTCGGTTGTTTCATTTTCCATTGTGTTCACCATTTTCGAAAGTTGCATTAGGGCCACGAACACTGATATGTTCGTGGTGCTTCGGCAATAGTCGATGCAATGTATTGCTCAGCGAAGTCCGGTGGAATCCCGGCACTGTCCCGCAACGGTAATGCGAACACGTTGTTCGTTAGTCCGGTCGCCTCGTAGTGCATTTCCACTTACGGTCCTCGCCAGAGGGACAGAAGGAAATTATATGCGCAAGTTATCTCTGGTCGGCGTCGCCGGCCTTTTTTTATTCTCACTATCTGCCTGTAGCAGTTCGAGTGAAACAACCGACACAACAGTTGTGGTTGAAACTGCAAGTTACCCCGTCACCGTGGGTGATCTCACGTTGGAAAGCCAACCAATGCGGATTGTCTCGCTTTCACCAAGTGCAACCGAGATGTTGTACGCAATTGGTGCTGGTGCGCAAGTAGTCGCAGTAGATGATTACTCAAACTACCCAGCCGAAGCTGCAGCATTGGGCACGATGCTCTCCGGTTTCGAACCAAATGTCGAGGCAATTGCCGGGTTTACTCCCGACCTAGTGGTGATTGCTTATGACCCAAGCAACCTTGTAGAGCAGCTCAATGCACTATCCATTCCGGTGTTTATTGCAAGTGCGGCTGTCAGTATCGACAATGTTTACGAGCAAATCGAACAATTGGGAGTACTCACTGGCCATGCGGCTGAATCGTTGCAGCTGTCATCGCAACTGCAAACAGATATAGAGGCAGCTGTGGCTGGGATAACTCTTCCAGCAGAGCCATTGTCTTACTACCACGAGCTCGATAACACATTGTTCTCGGTTACGTCTAATACTTTTATTGGACAGGTATATGCGCTGTTTGGATTGCGAAATATTGCGGACAATGTGGAGGCGGGTAATGACTACCCGCAGCTCTCTGCGGAAGTGATTGTTTCAGCCGACCCAGATCTGATATTCCTTGCTGATACCAAGTGCTGTAATGAGACTGCTGAAACCGTCGCGGCACGTGATGGTTGGGGACTACTGAAGGCCGTAACCAATAATCACATAGTGGAACTAGACGATGATGTTGCGTCCCGTTGGGGGCCACGTGTAATCGACTTTGTGGTCGCAATTCGCGATGCAATTGCCTTGGTTACAGCAGGCTAGTTATCAACGCCGCTTCGTGTTATTAAGCCAGGATGTGAACAAGTCCGCTCGGGAAGTTGACCACCAGTTCTGGTGGTTTGCCCTGAGCGGCTTGTTGCTTTTGGGCGCAATGATTACGGGTCTCATGATTGGGCCAGCAGGCCCAACGTGGTGGCGAATACCGCTTGAACTGCTGAACCGATTGCCGCTGATCTCGGTTGACAGCGGGGTGAGCGCGTCCGACTGGAACATCGTTTGGCAAATACGCGCGCCTCGCGTGGTGCTTGCAGTGATAGTTGGTTCGACGCTTTCAATTTCTGGGGCCAGTTATCAAGGAGTGTTTCGTAACCCGTTGGTTGATCCTTACCTATTGGGCGTAGCCGCAGGTGCAGGGCTTGGTGCTACAGCCGTGTTCTCATTCCGAGACTCGCCGACATCAACTTGGATTATCGACCCATTGCCACTTGTGGCGTTTCTGGGTGCGGTAATAGCAGTGATGATTACCTACTTCATTGGAACAGCGTTCAATGAAGGTCGTTCACCGGTTTCACTTGTATTGGCAGGTGTTGCAGTTACATCATTAGCAACAGCAATTCAGACCTTTATTTTGCAACGCAATAACGATGTTATTCGTCAGGTGTATTCGTGGATTCTTGGCAGGTTGTCCAGTGCAACATGGGGTGACGTGCGCTTGGTGTTGCCGTATGTCGCTGCCAGCACTGTGGTGTTGTTGCTGCATCGCAGGTTGCTCGACGTGATGCGGGTGGGTGATGACGAGGCGCTTGCACTTGGTGTAAATGTTCGGCGCGTGCGGCTTGTGGTGGTGCTTGCCGCAACGCTTGGCACCGCTTCGGTGGTCGCGGTCAGTGGCTTAATCGGTTTCGTTGGCATCATTGTGCCGCACGCAGTTCGATTGCTTGCCGGCGCAAGTTATCGCAGGGTGTTGCCACTGAGCGTGCTGCTTGGCGCGGCATTTCTTGTTGCGGCAGATATCCCAAGCCGTGTGCTTGCCAACCCAGCCGAAACACCGATTGGTGTAGTCACTGCTTTCTTTGGCGCACCGTTCTTCCTTTTGCTTCTTCGCACACGGCAGACATCGCAATGAGCACGCTTGGCTTTTGCAACCTAGGAGTGAGTTACGACGGCGTTCCTGCCGTTGTCGACTTCAACGACATCTTGTATTCGGGCGAGTGGCTTTGCCTCATTGGCCCCAACGGCGCTGGCAAGTCCTCTGTTTTGCGCGCTGCTGCTGGGCTGGTTTCGTACAGCGGTTCTGTCGCCATCGATCAGAACGAAATCCCTGCAACGTCGGCGCGTTGGCGAGCGCGCCATATTGCCTATGTGCCGCAATCGCCGGTGATACCAACCGACATGATTGTGCACGACTACGTGTTGCTCGGGCGCAACCCATACATCAAGCATTTTGCTAGCGAATCACAGAACGATAGAGACGTGGTGGAACGGGTTCTCCACCGGCTCGACCTCACTTCGTTTACAAAGCGGCCGCTAGGCACGTTGTCCGGTGGTGAAGTTCAGCGATTAGTGATTGCTCGCGCCCTCGCGCAAGAGGCACCAGTGTTGTTTCTCGACGAACCAACAAGTGCTTTAGATATTGGTCACCAGCAGCAAGCGCTCGAGTTGGTTGATGGCCTTCGCCGAGAGCAGGGCCTCACAGTGGTTTCGGCAATGCACGACCTCACGCTTGCTGGCATGTACGCCGACAGGTTGGTGCTGATGCATCAAGGTAGGCGAGTGGCCGAGGGCACGGCACAACATGTGCTTCGTTCTGAAACGTTGGCCGAGTTCTATGGCGTGTCTGCACGCGTGCATCACGAGCCAGATGGCACCGTTGTTGTGATTCCGCAGCGCACACCGTTGTTATAACGACATAGCCACTACCGTGGCACGTGATGTCTGATGTTGGTCGATTGTTGAACGAACATGTTGTTGGGTGCGCTGCCGCTCACCAACGGTTGTTAGCCGCGCTCGAAACGCTCACCGATGAACAGTGCCGCGGTACAACAGCTCTTCCAGGTTGGACGCGCGGTCATGTGCTCAATCATCTTGCGCGCAACGCCGACAGCCACGTGCATCTTTTGCAGTGTGCATCGCGTGGCGAAGTGGGCGAGCAATATCCGGGTGGTGCGGTGGCGCGTAACGCAGCAATCGAGGAAGGTGCGGGGCGTTCGGCAGAGCAGCTGGTGGCCGATGTCCGCCGCAGCATTTACGCACTCGAGGCGCAGTGGGCGGCAACGAATGCGCAGGGTTGGCAGGGCGAGGGCATGAACAGTGCTGGTGCGACTATCCCCATGAATGACGTTGTCTTTTTGCGATGGCGTGAGGTGGAAGTACACACGTCGGATTTGGACTTGGGTGCAACGTGGCAGCAATGGTCGGCAGAGTATGTGCGTTATGAATTGGACCGCCAGGTAATGCTGTGGCGCAGCCGCAAATCAATGGGCATGACAGTGTTGCCGGAAGCGGCGTTGCGTTTGCCACCCAACCATCGGCTTGCTTGGCTGTTGCGCCGAACAGAAGTAGAAGGGTTGGCTACGCCAGATGGCTTCTAGTTTCCGTGGTGTCTGGTTAAGCACGCTCCTTGGATTGTTGCTTGCAGTAGTGCTTCCGGCAATGCCCGCGTCTGCGCACGCTGGTTTGGAGGGCAGCGAGCCCGCGCCAAGTTCTGTGTTGGCGGCATCGCCATCCGAGATTGCGTTGTTTTTTGACGAACCAATAGACGTGGTCTTTGGCTCGATACGGGTGCTCGATGCACAAGGGGAAGAAGTTGCTGCAGGGCGCCCGCAACGAGACGACGACAACAGTTCGATTGCACGCTTACCTTTGCCCACCTTGCCCGAAAGCGCCTACATCGTGGTGTGGAGAGTGACGTCTTCCGATAGCCACCCTGTGCAGGGTTCATTCGAGTTCCAGATCGGCACTGCCGTTTCGCCGTTAAGTGACGCAGCAACTGTTGCCGCATCTGCGGCCGCAGAAAGCCATGGGCTCTCCACGCTGTTTCTGTTCATTCGGTGGGTCACGTTTATGGGCATCGTCGTGCTTGTAGGCGGATGTGCATTGCTTACGAAGTTCAATCGGCTGGCAATATCGGTGCGCACATCTAGCCTGCTGTTAGGTGCATGGCTCTTTGCATTTTTCGCCACGCTGCAGTCGTTGATTGCATACGGCCCGCATGTTTCTGGGTTGAAAATATGGGAGGCGAGGCGCATTTCTCTGTTGCAAGACACGTTGACCACACACTTCGGCCGCATGCAGCTGGTGCGAATTGCGGCACTAATCGTGCTTGCTGTGGTGCTTCGCAGTTCGCGTTGGCGGGTGGTGCGTGGTTACACCACGTTGGTGTGGCTCAGCATTGTTGTTGCTATCGGAACGATTTCGTTTTCTGGTCACGCGTATTCACAAAGCCCGCTTGTTCTCAGCGTGGCGCTAGACATGGTGCATTTTGCGACAATTGGTTTTTGGGTTGGTTCTGTCGTGATTTTTGCAATCGACCGCCGCGGATGGTTGAGTGGCGATGAGCAAACCACCCAGGCAGTGAACTGGTTTTCTCGTGTGGCAGGCTTTGCCGTTCCAGTCATGGTTGCAACCGGCGTAGCGCAGGCATGGATCATGATGCAGGGCGTCAGTGGTGTAACCGACACGCAATACGGGCGAACACTGGTCGTCAAAACATCGTTGGTTGCGGTTGTCGTTGCACTTGGTGGTGTCGCACGCAAATCGCTTCGGCGCTCTGGGCCCAAGTCGTTGCAGCAAACACTTTCTATCGAGGCAATCTTGATTGCTGTGATCATTGCAATCACAGCATCGCTCGTAGCGCTGCCACCTCGCTCCGTTTCTTCACTTGAACCCTTCGCAACCACGCTGGTGCGTCAGGATGTGCTCGTCAACATCACCGTTACCCCCACGCGTGTAGGAAACAGTGAAGTACATATCATCATCACGCCACCGGGTGGCTCGCTGCAGCAGATGCAATCGGTGACTGCACGCATTGCCTTGCCTGCGAGCAACATTCCCACTGGGCCACTTGCATTAGACAAAGTTGGGCCAAATCACTACGTGGCTAATTACCGATTTGCATTTGAAGGCACGTGGAAATTGGAAGTGCTGGTGGTGCCCACCGCTAACACCACGCTGCTTTATTCGACCGACGTAGAAATAGAAAACTAGGCCAGTGTCTTCACCACTAAGTGGTGGCCGAGCCCTGACGCTTCGTCGATGAACTGATCGCCAACGGTTTCGAAGCCGCGCCGTTCGTAGAAGTACAACGCGTTGTCACGCGCCCGCGCCCACACGTAGGTGCATCCCAGCTCTTTGGCTCGTTCGATACCGGCAGCAAGCAGCGTTGCACCAACGCCGCTGCCTTGCAGCCTTTGCGCAACCGCCATGCCGCGCAGCTGCATCGCGGGTTTTTCGGGGTCGAGCGGCCAAGGCCGAGGAAGCCAGGTGGAGCACGCAACCAATTCGGCCCCCTCAAAGATGCCTAGGTTGGCAGAACCCGGCGCGTCGTCGTCGGAGTAGCGCGGGTCTTGTGAGGGTGTGCCGTTGCGAAGGACTGCCATGCGAAGAGGTAGCAATGCTTCGGTGGAGACGACACTTACTTGCACGGCGCACCAATTTCTCGAATATCAATCACGCGGTCGCTCATGGTAGTTGCTTCGCGTAAATCGTGTGTCACGTGAACAACGGTAGTTCCGCGGGCTCGCAGAAGTGTGGCGATGTCGTGAAGCAATCGGTCGTGAAGTTCGGTGTCCAGGCCGGTGAGTGGTTCGTCGAGCAAAAGAACAGAGGGTTGAGCAATGAGCGATCGTGCCACCGCAACACGCTTTGCTTCGCCGCCCGAAAGATGTTGCACGTGCCGCGACCCAAATTGTTGGAGGCCTATCAGTTGAAGCATGGCTTCAACCTGCGGCTGATATACGGCTTTGGATTGACCGCGCATGCGCAGAGGGTAAGCAATGTTTTGTTCCACAGTGAGGTGGGGGAAGAGTTGGTTGTCTTGAAACACCAAGCCAATGCTGCGTTGGTGGGTTGGTACCGCAGAGATGTCTGATCCATCAATCACTATCGACCCCGTGCGTGGTTTCTCTAATCCAGCAATCACGCGCAGCAGCGTTGTCTTGCCCGACCCGCTTGGGCCAACAAGGGACACAATCTCCTTCGTTGCAACCGTAAGCGAGAGGTTGCTCATAATCGGTTGGTCCGCATAGTCGACAGAGATGTTTCGAAGCTCGAGCATCAGCGCGACACCTGCTGCTTGCGCATGGCGTCGGCAATGTAAATACCGACGATGCTGCTGATGATAAAGATGGTGCTGAGCGCGTATGCATGTGCCTGCACTGTGTCGCCGGTGCGCGAGAGTAATCGGGAAATGAGCACGGGCAAAGTCTCGCTCGTGCGGCGGGTGAGGAAGCTTGTGGCCCCAAATTCACCAAGTGACACGGCAAATGAAAGCGCGGCAGCAGTTGCTGCAGCACGCTGAGTAAGCGGCCAGTCGATGCTGCGGAATCGGTGCCAGCGGTTTGCGCCCATAGTCGCTGCTACTTCGCGAAGGCTATTTGGTATCGCACGAACAACGGGCAGTGTGGTTCGCACCACCAATGGAAGCGCAATGAGCGAGTGGGCGATTGGGGTAATCAGCCACGCTGATCGGAAATCAATAGGCGACACATCAAACGTGATCAACATGCCAAGCCCAATCGTTACGGCCGACACCGTGAGCGGCAGTGCCGAAACCAATTCGAGGACGGCGTAACGCCGCGACCCGTATGCCACAGCAAAGCTGACGAGCAGGCCAAATGTCGTTGCAATGATTGCAGTGACGATCGCAAAACTTGCGCTGGTTTGTAGCGCCGCAGTTGTCGCAGAGGAAAACACCGCGTTCCATCCAGCAAGGCTGAATGTGCTTCCTGCGCGAAGCGAGCGCCAGGCAAGTGCCAGCATGGGTGCGGCCACCACGAACGAGGTGCACAGCACAATTGCGCTCAGCACGATGCGCTGCCTGCCACGCTGCGCAACTGTTCGGTGAGGTGAGGACAAGACCATTTGGCCTGCGCGTCGGTTCGACCTCATCCACCACGCAACGGCAATCGACAACACCAACATCTGGCCAATGCTCAGCGCAAGTGCACCGGGCAAATCGCCGATCAGTACTGCACGCGTATAAATCTCGGTTTCAATGGTGGATCTTGCGGGGCCGCCAAGCACGCGCACCACTCCGTAACTGGTAAACGAAAATAACCCGACGACAACAGATGCTGCCGTGATAGAGCCGCGCAAGAGCGGCAACGTGATGGTGGCAAACGCTCGCAACGGTGACACTCCGAGAGTGCGCGCGGCTTCGGACAGTTGCAACGAGAGTTGCTCCCATTGGGCGCCCACGACTCGCACAACCACAGCAATGTTGAAAAACGCGTGAGCAGCAATGATCGCAACTGCGGTGTAGTGCAATTGCGATGGCAGCACCGCCGTAAATGCTGCACCAACCACCACGGTTGGAAGCAGAAAAGGCGTGGTGAGCAAGGCAAGAAACAGACGCTCACCCCGAAAATGAAAACGCGAGAGGGCGTACGTGGCCGGCAAGGAAAGGGCTAAACACAATGCGGTGCTGGCAGCTGCTTGCCACGCGGTAAACCACAGCATTCGGAGTATCGAGCCATTTGTATAGGTGTCGATGAGGCCATCGAGGTTTGCTCCACGCAAGACAATCGTGACGAGTGGAAAGCCAAAGAAGAACGCGATTGCTACAGCAGGGGCAAACCACAACCATCGAGAAGCGCTGGGGTAGGGCGAAGTTGGGGCGTTCATTTCAGAACGATTGATGTCCACTCATCCAGCCATGCTGTGCGGTTTTTTGCAATCACATCGGCTGCTAGTCGCAATGGGTTTTCGGGGCGCAGTGCAAACTGGGTGAAGGCATCGGGCAGGGTTGCGCCACTGTGCACGGGGAATACGAACTGCGTCAGTGGCAAGTCGTTCTGAAAAGCGAGATCGGTCAGGTAATCAATGAGCAGTTTCGCCTCCTCCACATGCTTACTGCCGCGCAAAATTCCTGCGTATTCAATTTGCTCGAAGCACGTGAGCGAAGCAACCGCAGTAACTGCCTCGGTGATTGGTGGGTTAGCAAACAACACTTCTGCCGGTGGGCTAGAGCTGTAGCTCACAACAAGCGGCCTGTCGCCCTTGCCGCTCGACCCCGAAAACTCGGTGTAATAGGCCTCGGTCCAGCCGTCCACAACAAGCACGCCGTTATCGCGCAACGACTGCCAATACTCTTGCCAACCGTCTTCGCCATATTCGGCAATGGTGGCCATCAAGAATGCCAGGCCGGGCGAAGAGGTGAGGGGGCTTGGCACAACGAGCCTGTTGGCATAGATCTTGTTTGTCAGAGCATCCAATGTCAATGGCGGCGATATTTTCTGCTCTGCGAACCATGCAATGTCGTAGTTGATGCACACGTCGCCAGTGTCCACCGGCGTCACTTCGTGGCCAGGAATGTCGGCAAGCACTGTTTTGCTCATGAACTGGGTGTTGGCAGTTTCGTAGGCGACAAACACATCTGCCTCGAGTGCACGCGAGAGCAACGTGTTGTCCACGCCCCACAGCACGTCACCCTCGGGGTTGCCGGAAGTGAGCGCTGCCTTTGTCACCAGTTCGCCGGCGTCGCCCGAGCGAACGATTTCCACTTTGATGCCGGTCTGTTCAGTAAATGCATCAAAGATTCCTTCACTCGGGGTGAACGATTCGTGTGCAAGCAGTGTCAGCGTTACGGCGTCGCTGCCGGTGGCGGAAGTAGATGAAGATGTGTCAGTCGTCGAAGCAGCGCAACTTGCAAGTATCAGTGTTGCGGCAATCATGGAAATGCGTTTCATGTCAGCCCTCCAAGGCGTTCGGTTGAATGATGAATAGGTTGCCGTTTGTAACGGTGATCGTTGCTTTCGATTCGGTCATCTCGTTGCTTATCCCGCGAGTGGAATATGCCAGCAACGATTCGTTATTCAATGTCCAGCGCAGGCCGCTCGTGCTGATGCCTTCTGCGTTTCCACCAGCGGGCGTGATGCCAACGATGCTGCCGACGGGGCCAGTAATTTCGATCGAGCCTGGGCCACGAACCAAATGCAACTGGGCCGTATCCCAAAAAGCCTGCATGCTGCACTCGGCAAGTGCGGGGTGTTGCATCACTGCCAGCACACCAAGTTGGTGATCGAGCCTTCCGCCGCCACCAGTAATCAAAGTGATTGTCCGTGCCCCGCGAGCAACGGCAGTCAACAATGCCAACTCGGTATCGGTGTTGTCCTTGTCGCGCGGAACACGCTCGATGTGTGAGCCCGTTGCTTCGGCAACCGCAAGTACGGCTGGGTCGACCGAGTCCATGTCGCCAACAACTGCCGTGACGCGCAACCCCAAGTCGATTGCTGCGTGCAACCCAGAGTCGGCGGCAATCACGAAGTCGTAGCGGGGTAGGTGCTGAACGACAGAGCGTTTTGGTGGAAGCCCGCCGATGACCACGAGGGCGGTGGTGTCACTTGCGCTTGTTGCGTCCATCGGTTGCGTTCCCTTTGCTGGCATTACCCAGCCGGTAATCGGGTCGATGGCTTGTGGCCACCCTCTCAGCCAGCCAATAAGCCAGCTCCCCGTGCGTGAAAATTCATTGTACCCCCGTGAGGACCACAGCCAATGCGCACAGGTATCCTGTTTCTCGTGAGCCCCTTTGCAACAGAAACTTCCACTGTCGATAAGACCAACACCATCGTCAGCATTTCGCCCATTGCGCACGTCAAGTTGCTCGAGTTGCGCGACGCCGAAACCGAAGGCGCACAACTGGGCCTACGTCTCGAAATCTTGTCGCAACCAGGCGAAGATTTCCGCTACGACTTGTCCTTTGATTTCTTCACTAAGGCCGCATTCAGCGACGAAGTGCGCACCATCGACGGGCTCAAGATCATCATCCCCGCAAAAGACGTCGAGAGCTTCCAGGGCGCAACAATCGATCACTCCGATTCGCAGGGTTTGCTCATCCGCAACCCCAATAAGCCAATCGCGCCAAAGATTGAGGGCCTCGTCAACGACGACGAGATTTCAGCCGAGATCGAAACAATCGTTACTGCCGAAGTAAACCCAATGCTTGCCGCGCACGGTGGGTTCGTTACCTTTGCCGGTCACGACAAAGAGGGAACTGCATACTTCACCATGGGCGGCGGTTGCCACGGTTGCTCGATGAGCAAGCAGACCATGTTGGAAGGTGTGGGCACCATGGTGTCGGAGAAGATTCCAGCAATCGTCAAGGTGCGCGACCTCACCGATCACTCGACAGGTGCAAATCCGTTCTATTCGTAATACGAATTAGTAGGTAGTGCTCAGGCGGATTTCTTCAAAGATTGGGTTGAGGGCTGCAAATAAGTCGCCCGCATCAATCAACTTTTGGTGATCGCCAACAAACTTGATCTTGCCACTGATGAATGCTTCTTGTGCATTCAATGTGCCATCGGAAACAGCGACTGCGGTTTCGTACGACTCGGTAAAACGAACGTGCTCTTCATGTGCTTCACCTGGTGCAAAGACAACCTTGCCATTGCTGGATTGCAAGTGGTAGGTGATATCGCCAAATGGCGTACCGGTCACTACTTGAGTGAGGCCAACGATGTGTTGAGAAGCGAGTGACTGCAACTCGCTGTTTGCGGCAACTGCTGCCGCTACTGAAGTGATCCATTCGGTGCTGAGGTATCGCATAAACGAAAACTCAGCACCGAATCGAATCGATACGTACTAGGCGGCAACCATGCTCGCGGTCTTACGACGCGAGAACGCAATTGCAACAACCAAGATGGCAAGCGAAACGCCGGAGATGGCGAAGCGTGCTGCGTCGTTGTCCTTCAAGTTGATGATTGCTGGCAAGATCAACAATGCCACCAAGTTCATTACCTTGATCAATGGGTTGAGGGCTGGGCCTGCGGTGTCCTTGAATGGGTCGCCCACTGTGTCGCCGATAACGGCTGCCTTGTGTGCATCAGAACCCTTGCCACCGTGGTGACCGTCTTCGATGTACTTCTTGGCGTTGTCCCATGCTCCACCAGCGTTGCTGAGGTAGTTGGCCATGAGCTGACCAGTGAGGATGACGCCTGCAAGGAATGCCCCAAGTGCTGCGTAACCAATACCGAAACCAACAACTACTGGCGTAAGTACTGCCAACAATGCTGGGGTGGTGAGTTCACGCAACGATGCTGCGGTGCAGATGTCGATGACTGGGCCGTAGTCCGGCTGCTTGGTGCCGGCCATGATGCCGCCATCTTTGAACTGACTGCGAACTTCTTGCACAACAACACCAGCGGTGCGTCCTACTGCACGAATGGCAAGTGCCGAGAACATCATGGCAACGGAGCCACCGATGAGGAGACCAATGAAGGTCTTCACGTCGGAAACGTTGATCTGGGTCTCTGCTGCTTGGAAGATTGCATCGCCTTCAAGACCTAGCTTGAGTTCTCCAGCAATCGTTTCGATGTAGGAGGCGAACAACGCAACTGCGGCAATAACTGCCGAGCCAATTGCGAAGCCCTTGGTTACAGCCTTTGTGGTGTTACCAACAGCGTCGAGGCTGACCAGGATCTTGCCGGTTTCACCTTCGAGTTCGCCAGCCATTTCGGCAATTCCTGCAGCGTTGTCGGATACTGGGCCGAAAGTGTCTTCAGAAACGATGACACCAGTTGTTGCCAACATACCCATGCCGCACAATGCGACGAGGTACAAGGAGAACTGGATGCTTCCGCCGCCAAGCCACAAGGTTGCACCAAGTGCAACTGCGATGCACAAGATTGCGTACACCGACGACTCGAGGCCCGATGCTGTTCCCGAAAGAACAACAGTTGCTGGGCCGGTTTCTGTGCTTTCTGCGATTTCTTTTACTGGGCCGTACTCGGTGCCAGTGAAGTATTCGGTGAGACGGCTAAGTACTTGTGCAAGAACCAAACCAATAACTACTGCACCGAACAAGCGCAGGCCGATGTTGGACATGGTTACTGCTTTGTCACCAAATTCGGTTGCGCCCATTTCTGGGTTTCCTACGTAGTACTGGGCCAACAAGAAGGTACCGATGACCGTAATGATTCCTGCTGTGAGGAAGCCGCGGTTGATTGGCTTCAAGGCGTTTGTTTCGCCTTCGCGTGCGCGCACTGCGAACACACCAGCGATAGATGCGATCACGCCGATGGCGCGAGCTGCAAGTGGGAACACCAAACCAAGCGCTGGGTTGAGGCCCACTGCGTTGAACGCAGCAACACCCAAGATGATCGAGGCAACGAGTGTTACTTCGTAGCTTTCGAACAAGTCGGCAGCCATACCGGCACAGTCGCCCACGTTGTCGCCCACGTTGTCTGCAATGGTTGCAGGGTTGCGTGGGTCGTCTTCTGGGATTCCTGCTTCAACTTTGCCCACCAAGTCGGCGCCTACGTCGGCTGCCTTGGTGAAGATGCCGCCGCCAACGCGGAGGAACAATGCCAAGAGTGAACCGCCGAAGCCGAAGCCAACGAGCATTGCTGACGAAGTGTTTTGGAACAACGCGATGATCACGGTTGCACCGAGCAAACCAAGACCAACGGTGAACATACCTGCAACACCACCGGTGCGGAACGCAACCTGCAGCGCATCTTTCATGGAGCCACGAGTTGCGGCTGCTGCGGTACGAACGTTGCCGCGCGTTGCAAGTGTCATGCCGATGTAACCGGTGAGACCGGAAGCAACACAACCTAAGACGAATGCAAGTGTGCGGTAGATGCCGGACTCGACAAAGCTGAGTGCGGCCTCGCCGCCCGGCTTTTCAATCGCTACCGAGGTGAGGAAGACAACCGCGCCAACTGGAATGAGGATCATTCCGATAGTGCGGAACTGGCGCTTGAGGTATGCCCAAGCACCAACTTGAATCGCCTGAGCGATCTCTTGCATTTTTGCTGTGCCCTGATCTTCTTTCAAGACTTGTACGGCTAGGAACCAGCCGACGAGCAAGGCAAGAATGGCGGCACCAGCGGAAAGACCGAGGATTGCCCATTCACCGCCTTTGAGGGTGAATGTTTGCCAGCCGCCTTCGGATGCGAATAGTGACGTCACGTGTAATTTCTCCGTTAATGATTGTGAGGCCCGCCCTGATTGGGAGCCTGTGGAATGTGTCTCGCAAAGTGTAGAGAATCTGGGCGCCTTGGGGCGAAATACCCCCTAATGGCCCCAAGATGAGACCATGTTCACGCCTTCAGTGGCACCTATATATAGGGATGCCGAGCGATGGGTTCCTCGGCATCTTGGTGACAGAACTAGCGTGATGACGATCCTTATGTCTCAAACCTCAACAACTACTGGCCTTGGCCGAGCACCTGTCACGGGCACGGCAACACGGGCAAGGCGCAAACGCCCATTTTTGATTGACCTCTATTCCACCGCGGTTGGCAAGAAGTATGTGATGGCCATCTCGGGCATCGCGATGATGGGCTTCGTTTTGTTCCACATGATCGGCAACTTGAAGATGTATCAGGGGCCAGAGGCCTTTGACAAGTACGCCGAGTTTTTGAAAAAACTGCTCTATCCACTTGCGCCAAAAAATTCAGTGTTGTGGATTCTTCGTGGCGGATTAGTCACGATGTTGCTCTTGCACCTGCACGCTGCGTGGTCACTCACGCGTCTTAACCGTCATGCGCGAGCAGTGAAGTATCAGGGGCCGCGCGATTATCAAGTTGCCAAGTTTGCAAGCCGCACCATGCGTTGGTCGGGCATCATCGTGCTTGCGTACTTGGTGTGGCACTTGTTCGACTTCACATTTGGCACCGTTAACGCAGTTGGTACCGACGGTACGTTCGTTCGTGGCGAGGTGTATGCAAACCTGGTGCGCAGTTTGGACCGCCCAGTGGTATCTGCGTTTTACATCATCGCAAACATTTTGCTGGGCATTCACCTGTTCCACGGTTCGTGGAGCATCTTTCAATCAATGGGCTGGAACAACCCACGTTTCAATAACTGGCGTCGTGCCTTTGCAACAGGTTTTGCAACCGTTGTCGTTGTTGGCAACGTTTCGTTTCCCATTGCAGTCATCGCCGGAATTGTGAAGTAAGGACAATGAACATGTTTGATGCAAAAATTCCGTCAGGCGCGCTTACCGACAAGTGGGATAACTACAAGGCAAATGCCAAGTTGGTAAACCCAAACAACAAGCGCAAATTCAAGATCATCGTGGTTGGCACTGGCCTTGCTGGCGCTTCTGCTGCCGCAACGCTTGCCGAATTGGGTTACCAGGTCGACGCGTTTACATTCCACGACTCTCCACGACGCGCACACTCAATTGCTGCTCAGGGCGGCATCAACGCCGCAAAGAACTATCAAGGCGACGGCGACAGCATTAACCGCTTGTTCCAAGACACCATCAAGGGCGGCGACTTCCGCTCGCGCGAGGCCAACGTGCATCGCTTGGCGCAGGTTTCGGTCGACATCATCGACCAGATGGTTGCCCAGGGTGTTCCATTTGCCCGCGAGTACGGCGGCCAACTGGACAACCGCAGTTTCGGCGGCGCGCAAGTAAGCCGCACGTTTTACGCACGCGGTCAGACGGGCCAGCAATTGCTCATCGGCGCATACCAACAGATGGCGCGCCAAGTTGGTTTAGGCGGAGTGCGGTTGTTCAACCGAACCGAATTGATCGACACCGTCACTATTGATGGTCGATGCGCAGGAATTGTTGTGCGCGATTTGCTCACTGGCGAGATTCAGTCGCATTCCGCGCACGCAGTTGTTTTGGCAACTGGTGGCTACGGAAACGTGTTCTTCCTTTCCACCAATGCAATGAACTGCAACGTGACTGCTGCATGGCGCGCGCATCGTCGTGGCGCAATGTTTGCTAACCCTTGCTACACACAGATTCACCCAACCTGCATTCCGCAGGCAGACGAAACCCAGTCGAAGCTCACACTCATGAGCGAATCGCTTCGTAACGACGGGCGAGTTTGGGTGCCAAAGAGCCCAACCGATAACCGGCCCGCAGACCAAATCCCCGAGGCAGAGCGCGACTACTTCCTCGAGCGCTTGTACCCCAGCTATGGCAACTTGGCACCGCGCGACATTTCGTCGCGTGCAGCAAAGCGCTTGGTCGACAAGGGGCAGGGCATTGGCCCGCTGAAAAACGGCGTCAACCTCGACTTCTCCGCAGCCATCGAGCGTCTTGGTTTCGATGTCGTTAAAGAGCGCTACGGCAACTTGTTTGAAATGTACGAGCGCATTGCCGGCGAAGATCCTTACAAGACGCCAATGCGTATCTACCCAGCAACGCACTACACCATGGGCGGTTTGTGGGTGGACTACGAATTGATGACGACTATTCCTGGCTTGTATGCGGCTGGTGAAGCCAACTTCTCCGACCACGGTGCAAACCGTTTGGGTGCTTCGGCATTGATGCAAGGTTTGGCTGACGGTTACTTCGTATTGCCGTACACCATCAGCAATCAACTGGCATCGCTACTGGGTAAAACAATCCCAGGCATCGATCACCCAGCATTCAAAGAAGCCGAGAACGAAGCAAAGGCTCGCTTCAGCGGATACATCAATACAAAAGGCACACGTTCGCCAGATTGGTTCCACCGCGAATTGGGCAAAATCATTTGGGACAAGTGCGGCATGGAGCGAACACGCGAAGGCCTCAACGAGGCACTCACTGATTTGCCAGCCCTGTACGACGAATTCAAAAAGGATCTTCGCGTAACTGGCACGGGCGAATCGATGAACCAAACGTTGGAGAAGGCTGGCCGAGTCGACGACTTCTTCCAGTTGGGCATGGCAATGTGCCAAGACGCTCTTTCCCGTGAAGAAAGCTGCGGAGCCCACTTCCGTTCCGAGTACCAAACCCCTGAAGGCGAGGCTCAGCGTGATGACGAGAATTACTGTCACGTTGCTGCATTCGAGTGGACGGGCGACCCAATGAAATCGAAGCGCAACGTTGAAGAACTCGTGTTCGAAACCGCACATCTTGCAACAAGGAGCTACAAGTGAGCCATCTCAAAAATCTCACCCTCAAGGTGTGGCGCCAAAGCGGCCCAACCGACTCGGGCCACTTCGAGACTTACAACGTCGACGAAATCAGCGACGAGGCATCGTTCCTCGAGTTGCTCGACGTGTTGAACGAGCGCCTCATCTCCGACAACAAAGAAGCAGTGGTCTTCGATCACGACTGTCGCGAGGGTATTTGCGGAACATGTTCGTTGATGATCAACGGCGTTGCCCACGGCCCACAGCGCGCAACCACCACCTGCCAGCTGCACATGCGTTCGTTCAAGAGTGATGACACCATCGTTGTCGAGCCATGGCGCGCAACTGCCTTCCCGATCATCAAAGACCTCATGGTCGATCGTTCACCGCTTGACCGCATTATCGAATCGGGTGGTTTCATTACCGCCGTTACCGGTGGTGCACCTGATGGAAACCTGATCCCTATTCCGAAACCAGTATCCGATGCTGCAATGGACTCGGCGCAGTGCATTGGTTGTGGCGCGTGCGTTGCTGCGTGCCCTAACGGCGCCGCAAGCTTGTTTACCGGTGCAAAAATTGCCCACCTCAATCGTTTGCCGCAGGGGCAAGCCGAGCGTTACAAGCGAACGGAAGCAATGGTGGAAACAATGGACGAGCACTTTGGTTCGTGCACCAATCACGGCGAATGTTCGGCAGCATGCCCGAAGGAAATCTCTATCGACGTCATTGCGCTCATGAACAAGGACTACCGCGCCTCAAAGTTCAAGAGCCGCAAAGAACTCAGCCGTAGTTAGTAGCAACCCAGCATGTTGAGCGGTCTTGCAACGTGGGTGCAGGACGTTATTGAGCAATTGGGTTACTGGGGCGTAGCGCTACTCGTCATTATCGAGAACGTATTTCCCCCCATCCCATCCGAAATCGTGTTGCCGTTTGCCGGCTTCGTTGCGCAACGCGGCGACGCTTCGGTCTACGTCATGATTCTTGCCGCAACAATTGGTTCGGTCATCGGCGCGCTTGTGTTGTATTACATCGCTGCAGCAATCGGACCAGAGCGCTTACGCCATTTCGTTGTGCGATATGGCAAGTGGTTCGGCGTTAAGGAATCGGACTTAACCAAAGCCGAGGCCTGGTTCGATCGACGCTCCACGGCTGCGGTGCTTGCAGGCCGGTGCGTGCCACTCATTCGATCGATCGTTTCGATCCCTGCCGGCTTTCGCCGCATGAAGATCGTCCCGTTTATCGCCTACACATTTGTTGGCAGCGCTGTCTGGAACATCGTGTTGATCGGCGCGGGTGCAATTCTGGGCAACAACTGGGATGCCGTCGCCGATTACATCAGCATCTTTCAGTACCTAGTGATCGCGGGCATTTTGTTGCTTGTCGTGCGGTTTGCATTCACCATCATCAAGCGTCGTAAAGGTTAGGCAGGTGGCTGTGCCAACAGCCTTGCAGTGACACGGTCGAACCCACCATTTCTCGTAGTCTTATGACGATGTTTTCAATAGCCATGCTCGCTGCCACTACAGGCAGAGACACGATCGAGTCGTGGCTACGCACCGATCTGGTGGCCATCATCATGACGATTTCGGGTGCCCATGTGCTTATGCGCCTCACGGCGTTCATTGCCGAGCAACAGATTCTGCAAGTGAAGTCTCAAGCGGGAGAGCGCGACGACCTCTCGGTGCTCACCACTGGCGCACACCGCGCGGCGGTGCTTGGTGCGTTGCGGTGGGGCATCAACTTCTGCATTATTGCTGTGGCGATCACCACCGTTCTGCTCAGGCTCAATTTGCCTTCTTCTGCATTGGTGTTCCTCGGTTCAATTGCCGGTGCCGGTTTGGGTTTTGGCGCACAACAGATGGTGGGCGACGTCATTGCTGGCTTGTACATCATTGCCGAGCGCCAATTTGGTGTTGGCGACATTGTTCGCCTGGGCCCACTTGGTGTTGTGGGTTGGGTAGAGGGTCGTGTTGAAGAAGTAACGCTGCGTGTAACCAAAATTCGCACATTCGATGGCGACTTGGTCAGCATCGCCAATGGTGTGTTGCGTCACAACGTAAACATGTCTCGCGACTGGTCACGCGTGCTTGTTTCCGTTCCACTGCCGCGTGAAAGTGACATAGAAGCTGCAATCGACAAGATTGATGCGGTGTGCGTGGCGATGGCAAAGGATCCGAGTTTCGCTCCCATGCTGATCGAAACACCAAGCGTTACGGGTGTTGACGAACTTGGTACCGAAAACGTTGAAGTTCGTGTTGCGGGCCGATCGTTGCCTGTTCAACAGTGGAAGGTAGAACGCGAATTGCGCCGTCGCATTGCGGCAGAGCTTCGCGACACCTATGTCGTCGCTAAAGATGGGTTAGGTAACTGATGTTTAAGTGGCGCCGCCCTCGTAACAGCACGCTTGTTTCCATTGCAATCTTTTTAGTGTCGTTTGTTTTTTGGCTTGGCCAACCACAACCGGAGAACGATCAGTCCTCAATCCCATATCCGGATGTCAGTTGGGTCTTTGTAACCACCACCACGCAGGCGCCTGCACCCGAATCAACGCTTCCACCCGAAACCATTCCAGTGGAAACAACCATTCCCACAACGGAAACTACGCTCGACCCGGCCGCGGTCACCACTGTCGTTACGCCGTAGTCGGCACTCGTTTACTTCGTATCAACAACAAGAAACGCTTCGGCGGTGCGGCCCTTTGGCAAGCCGCCGGCTTCAGCAATCATTTGCCCCCAACCACGCATTCGCTCAGGTAGCCCTTCGGGGTCTGTGTGTTGGCTTGCGTGGCAAAGAAGTGCGGCAATCTTTTTGTCCAGCACGTCGGTGGTGTCCACGAAGTGTTTTGGGTTTGGCCCGGCCATGATCCAAGTTTCTGGCACGGCATGCGGCTCAAGACCACGTTCGCTCAATAATTCGGGGAATGCAAACTCGTTGCGAGCATCTGGGTAAACGGCGCACAGCGCTGCTTCGCCGGTTGCAAGATGATCGGGGTGGCTGGCATATATGCGGTTGTAGTTTCGTTCAGACGATTGGGTAAGCACACGATCAGGCTTCACTTTGCGGATAACTGCGCTTATCTCGCGGCGCAGATTGAGGTCGGCAACGACGGCTCCATCGGGGAAACCCAGCCAATGCAGCTTTGTGACACCAAGCATGTTGGCTGCGGCAGTTTGTTCGCGTCTGCGTAATGCAGCAACTTCTTCGCGTGTCACGGTGTTGTCGGAGCCGCCCGCTTGCCCGTCGGTAACAAGGCAGTACTCCACGTCGTTTCCTTCTGCGACCCAAGTGGCAACTGTGCCACCAGCACCAAAGTCAACGTCATCTGGGTGTGCGGTAATCACGAGAATCTTCATATCTACAGACTACGCAGCAAACGTAACCATGAGTTGCAGTGAGGCATAAGGTGAATGTATGAACCTTCGTCACCTAGTTGATAGTGCCAAGTCGCTCAAAATCTCGTTAATCGTTGTTGGTGTATTGAGCATCGTGTTTGTGATCTTTGGTCTGCTCATTGGATTGCCACCTTTTGGTTACGTACTGATAGTCGGCATCGTTGCCATCCCAACGCTTGTGGATGTAGGGCGTTCAATTCGTGGCGGGAGCAACAAGCTCACCGATGCGCGTTTTCTGCTTGTTCTTTGCGCATCGATTCTTGTGATGCTGATAGCGATTCAGGCGGTTCCATATGGCCGGGCGCACAGCAATCCGCCCATCACGGGTGAGCCTCAGTGGTCGTCGCCTCGCACGCGTGAACTGATGGTGCGGGCATGTTTCGGTTGTCATTCCAATGAAGTGGAGTATCCGTCCTATGCCAGCGTGGCTCCAATCTCATGGGTGGTCGAGGCACACATTGTTGAAGGTAGGGAAAAGGTCAACTATTCCGAATTTGACCAACGTCAAGGAGACGCGGACGAGACGATTGAGACAATTGAAGAAGGTTCGATGCCGCCTGCTTATTACACCCGATTTGGACGGCACCCCGAAGCCAATCTGACGAGTGCCGAACTAGAGGAATTGATTGAAGGTCTGCGGTTAACGCCCGGGCTGTCCGAGGATTAAAACCGACTTGCATTGATCTGTAATTGCCGATACCCTAGGGGGTATGTGCAGACAAACAACATGCAAAAAGTGCGGCAAAGCAGATTGGGCAGGATGTGGGGCACACATCGAAGAAACGCTCGGCCATCTTCCCAAGAGTCAGCGGTGTGCCTGCCGCGAGTCCGGTTCAACCAGCACCTCCAAGTCGGGTTTCTTCAAAACACTGCTGGGACGGTAAACGGTGAGAAAAACGATTATGTCAATGGCAGCCGTGGCATGCGTCGGCGCCATTGCACTGCTTTCATCCTGCGGAAACAACCAAGAGGCGGTAACTATGGACTACTCAACTGCGATCGTTATTGACGTTCGCGCAACCGACGAGTTTGCTGCCGGACATCTAGACGGGGCAGTGAACTACAACGTGGAAGACGGCACGCTCGAACAGGCACTTCCAAGCCTCGACCCAAATGCCAATTATGTGGTGTACTGCCGAAGTGGTCGCCGTTCGGCAATAGCAGTAGACCTGATGAAAGAAAACGGCTTCACCCAGATAGCCGACCTCGGATCCCTTGAGGAAGCGGCCGATGCAACTGGTTTTGCAATTGTCAACGGCTAGATAAGTTGAAACAAACGAATTACTGACAGGAGAACATCATGGCCACCATCAATCTCACACTCGACACATTCGAACAGACCGTGATGGGCGACGGAATTACATTCGTTGACTTCTGGGCAGAGTGGTGTGGTCCATGCAAAATGTTTGGTCCAATTTTTGAGAAGGCGTCAGATGCAAACCCAGACATTCGCTTTGCAAAGGTAGACACCGAAGCAGAGCAGCAGTTGGGTGGCTCGCTCGGCATTCAGTCGATCCCCACCATCATGGCCTTTCGCGATGGTGTTCTGTTGTTCTCGCAGCCGGGCGCACTTCCTGCCGCATCGTTCGACCAACTGATTGATGCAATTCGCAACGTTGATATGGAAGACGTTCGTAAGCAGATTGCCGAAGACGAAGCTGCAAACAACCAGCAATAACTAGCGCGTTAGTTCGAACCCGCGATAGTCGTTGCTTTCCACGTCGCTACAGCGCTGCGCGTAATCGGGGAAACCGGGCAGTGGCATAAACACCCGTGGCTTTCCTGGCACGTTGGCACCCAAGTACCAGGAGTTGCAGCTTGGGAACAGCGTCATGTCGGCCACTGCGTTGACATGGGTAACCCAAGCATCTTGCGCTTGCTGAGTGGTCTCAATGGTTTGCGCGTTGCTCGCAACAACGTGCTGCATGCAACGGGTAATCCACTCCACGTGGTGCTCAATTGAGACAATCATGTTGGTGAGAACCGAGGGGCTGCCAGGGCCCGTAATGGTGAACAGATTGGGGAAGCCGTGAACAGCAAGACCGAGGTAATTGACTGGGCCAGCGCTCCATGTATCGGCCAGGCTTCGGCCGCCTTTTCCTCGTATATCTACTTTCAATAGCGAGCCGGTCATCGCATCAAAACCAGTTGCAAGCACGATCACATCGGCTTCGTATTCGACGCCATTGGCAACCAATCCATTTTCCGTAAATCGCTCGATGCCGGCTTGGTCAAGGTCGACAAGTTCGACATTGTTCCTGTTGAAGGTGTCGTAATATCCCGTATCCACCACAAGTCGTTTGCATCCGATCACGGTGTGAGGTTGCAGCCGCGCAGCAACTTGTGGGTTGGTAACAATCGATGCAATTTTGTTGCGGACCCACTGAGCAATGCGCTCGTTTGACGCAGCGTTCACCATTGCATCGTTGAAGCCACCTAGGAACAGCAAACCACCCTTGGCCCAGCGTGCTTCCAATGTTTCATTTAGTTCTTCGTCCGACACCTCGATTGCTCCGCGAGTGCCAGTGGGTGTGTCGCCACCAAGCGCTGCTCGAGTCGTCTTGTTCTTGGCACGAAATTCGGCATAGTTGGATTTGATCGAGCGCACATACTCGGGCGTGTTAGGGGAGTTGTGCGCAGGAATGGTGTACGCGGGTGTTCGTTGGAACACCGAAAGATGCATGGCTTCCTGTGCAATAAGTGGGATGGCCTGAATGCCCGACGAACCCGTTCCAATTACTGCAACACGTTTGCCGGCAAAGTTGACACCACTAGTTGGCCATTCGCCCGTGTGATAGACCTCGCCGCGAAATTGGTCGTCGTTTGTAAATCGTGGTTTGTTGGCAGAAGAGAGGCAACCCATTGCCGTAACAACAAACCGAGCGCGAACTTGCTGGCCCTGAGACGGAGTTACTAACCACGAGTTGTCTGCCTCGTCGAAGTGCAGTGAAACCACCGACGTCTGAAAGCGAATGTCGCGCTTCAGATCAAACCGTTCGGCCACGTGTTGCGCGTAACGAAGTATTTCGGGCTGGGTTGCGTACTTCTCGGACCATTCCCATTCCTGCTGCAATTCATCCGAGAACTGGTACGAATACTCCATGCTTGGCACGTCGCAACGTGCGCCCGGGTACCGATTCCAAAACCACGTTCCGCCAACGTCGCTGCCGCGCTCAAAAGCGACGGCACTCATTCCTGCTTCGCGTGCGCGATACAACATGTACATGCCACCAAAACCAGCACCGACAATTGCTACGTCGACTTGTTCGGTCATTTACCTATTGTTGCAGGAGAGCCTGAATTTGAGCCTGTTCTACACTCGCTCAAACATTGAGACTTCAGCCTGATAGGCGCTCAGCATCTCGGGCGTGATTGATGCCTTCGTGCGGTTAGTGGCAGCGGTGAGATCTTCATTAGTGACGACCGCAGCCTTTCCGGTTGCCCTGGCTCGGGCGAATGCCTCGGCGGCGGCCCGTTGCGCGGCCAAGTCGACATCGCCGGGTGTGAAGCCGTGGCATTTCGACGCAAGCTTTGCTGCGTCGACGCCGCTTTCGGTAGTCATTGTTGCAAGGGCACGTTCCCACAACGCAGTGAGGGCTGTTTGATCTGGCGGCCCAATTCCAATCAACAAATCGAACCGACCCGGGCGCATGACGGCCGGGTCAATTGTTTCGACGAAGTTTGTTGCACAAATGAGCAGTTTTTTCGACGGAATACACCCCTCCTACAGAGATTGTGCGATGCGTTGGGCAAGTACAAGAGGCGAAAGCGTAGAATTTGCCCTTATGTCAAAAGCCAATGTGTCGAAAAGTATCCGCATTGGCCTTTTGGCATACGGCGCCATCGGGCACGAGCACAACCTTGCCGTTCAGGCCACTAACGGGCTCGAATTGACTGCAGTGTGCGACACCAACCCCGACCGCATCGTTGCAGCAAAAGAATTGGCCCCAGACGTTGCATCGTTTTCGGATGCATTAACGATGCTCGACTCGGGCACCCTCGACCTTGTTGTTATTTCTACGCCACCCAATAGCCACTACGCGTGGGCAAAGGAAGCGTTGCAACGCAACATTCATGTAGTGCTTGAAAAGCCGATGGCTCTACGCGCAGAAGAGTGCGACGAATTGATGGCGCTTGCAGCAGCTAAAGGTTTGCTTCTCGTGGTGTATCAGAACCGTCGTTTTGATGCCGACTTTGTCACCATGTCGCGCATCATTCGCGAGGGCCTAATTGGCGATGTGTTTCAGTACGACTGCTTTGTCGGCGGTTATAGCCAGCCGTGCACATATTGGCATTCGAATGCCGAAGTATCTGGCGGCGCCATTTTCGACTGGGGCAGCCATTTCATCGATCAGATTCTTGCTGTCATTCCCGACTCCGTTTCGCACGTCAGCGGGCAAAACCATAAGCGTGTGTGGATGCATGCAACTAATGCAGACCATGCCCAAGTCACCATCACGTTTGATTCTGGCGTGCAGGCCACATTCGTGAACTCCGACTTGGCCGCTGCGCGTAAGCCAAAGTTTTATGTCTTGGGCACGAAGGGAGCGATTGTCGGCGATTGGGACCCGGCGGCCGAACCCGCTGTTGCCGATCTTCCAGCAATTCTCACGTTGCATTCAAGCGATGGAAGCGTTTCGACAATTGATCTCGACGTTGTGCAGCCGTATGCGTTTCATGCTTCGCTTGTTGATTTTCTCCACAATCAAGTTCCAATGAGTGTGCAGGCTTTGCAATCGCGCAATGTTGTAGCGATCATGGAAGCCGCAGAGCGATCTGCTGTAAGCAATGCCACTCCTGTTTCGCTTAGCCTCAAAAACTAGTGACTGTTCGCTGGGGCTTCATTGGTGCTGGCTACGTAGCCAGCAGGGCAATGACCCCCGCGGTTCACGCAACACCGAATGCTTCGCTGTATGCGGTAGCCAGTCGCGATCAAGATCGTTCGGCAACGCTCGAACCCCAAGTCGTTCATCGTTCGTATCAGGACTTAATTGATGACCCATCGGTGGATGCGGTGTACATCAGCCTGACAAATGCCCAGCACAAAGAATGGGTACTTGCAGCACTGAACGCCGGGAAACATGTGTTGTGTGAAAAACCTCTGGCAATGAACGCGAGTGAAGTTGGCACCATGCTCGATGCCGCAACACGAAATAACCGTTTGGTTGTGGAAGCGGTGTGGACACGCTGGCAACCGCGCATGCAACGCATGGCGCAAATCGTGAAAAGTGGAGAACTGGGCGAAGTCACTGGTATTTCATCAGCCTTCACATTTCAGGGAGACTTAACCAACAACTATCGGCTTGACCCTTCCTTTGGCGGTGGCGCACTGCTGGACGTGGGCGTGTATCAGGCTCATTTGTGGCTCATGCTGCTGAATGAAGATGTCAGTTTCTCAATTGAATCAGTCGAGCGAACAATGGGTGCGACGGGCGTAGACCTCACCACCCGCGCTCAATTGCAGTTAAACAACAGTGTTGCCGCGCAATTATTGGCGTCGTTTGATATGCCGGCCCAGCAGCGCATTGAAGTAACTGGAACTACGGCCACCATGCGCACTGGTGAAGGCGAAGCCTTTACGTTGTGGAAGCAGCCTTCTACGTTGCTCATTGGCGAGACGGTCGAACGCTTTGAGGCAGATGATGCGTTCG
>Ga0208593_1000019_pt1 | contig 30169 bp, 28 predicted proteins | sample LakMenEpi15Jul10_FD_150700 | JGI IMG/M metagenome (GOLD analysis project Ga0208593, IMG submission 150700) | Freshwater microbial communities from Lake Mendota, WI - 15JUL2010 deep hole epilimnion (SPAdes) | ecosystem: Environmental > Aquatic > Freshwater > Lake > Epilimnion/Euphotic zone ... | reverse complement strand
CGGCCTTCAGCAACCTTGATGGGGTCTACCTCGCCGATGAGGTCGGCAATTGACGTATCGGGGGTTGCAAGCTTTTCGCCGTATCGATCGCTGCGATGCACCCATGCGATTGGCAAATCGTCGCCGTGTTGCTCCAACAACTCACGCGCATGGCGCGACACAACGTTGTATGGGTCGTCGTTGATTTCGCTTCCCGCAACTATCGGCATCCATTCGTCGAGCAATCCAGTGAGCGAACGAATCATTCGCGTTTTTGCCTGACCACGCTCGCCCAGAAAAATGACATCGTGCCCGGCGAGCAATGCATTCTCTAGTTGGGGCATCACTGTGTCTTCGTAACCGAGCACGCCGTCAAACAACGGCAGTCCGGCGGCGATTCGTGCAACGGCGTTGCGTCGCAACTCTTCTTTGATCGGTTCAGACTTCCAGCCCGACGCGCGAAGCGCACCAAGTGTTGTGGGTAAAGATTGCGCAGTAGCCATTTGCGGCAGGCTACTTGCTTGCCTTCTGCACGCGCACAGTCCGCTTGCCAGTAATTGTCATTTTCCCTGCTTTATCAACCACCACCACCTGGAACGACGAGTCGCCCAGCTTGTTTTTAGTGATCTTGATGGCGCGTGCCGCCGCCGCCGGCACTGTCTTCACCAGCACACCATCGCGGTACACGTGCACCATTGACAGAGCGGGCGCCTGCACTTTGAGCACGACGTTGTTGCCCACCACCGTGGACGAAGCGGGTGACGACGCTGCCGCCAGCACTTCGGCTGGAAGCTGCGACCCGATTTTTGGATTGGTCAATCGGTTAGAGCCCGGAATTGGTGGTGTTAACCGCTCGGGTGCAGGGCGCGGAATATTCGGGATGTTGGTCCGAGGAACAACAGTTGAGCGCGGCGCAATTGTTGTTGGACTAGTTGTAGCGGGCACGGTCGTGGTTGGAGCGGTTGTGCTTGGGGCTTCTGGCTCATCGCCGCCAGAATCACCACCACCACCATCGTCACCGGGGCTGCTCGGAATTGTTGTGGAAGTTGGGGGAACAGTTGTGGACGGCGAAGAGGCCTGTGGCGGACTTGCACTGAGGCGCGAATAGGCCAGCAAGTTGGGAGAACCAGCCCCCGCATTTTCAACAGCATTGGATGTTGCCGTCGAGGTAATCCAGGCTGCAATTTGCGCAACATTGCTATCTGGTGCAACTCCTAAACCAAGTGCCGCAACGCCAGCAACGTGCGGAGAAGCCATCGAAGTTCCAGAAATGGTGTTCGTCGCTGTAGTCGAGGTAAACCATGCCGACAAAATGCTCGAGCCCGGAGCAAAGACATCGAGGCAAGATCCATAATTGGAAAACGACGAGCGGGCATCGGCGGAAGTTGTTGAACCAACAGTTATTGCAAGTGGTTCGCCAGCCGGCGAAGTTTGGCACGCATTGGCGTTGCTGTTTCCCGCCGCGACAACAAAAACAACACCATCACGAACGCCGTTTTGTACCGCAATATCAAGCGCTGAAGATCGGCCGCCACCAAGACTCATGTTGGCAACCGCCGGCGTTCCGGCAACGTGATGCGCAACAACCCAGTCGATGCCGGCAATAACAGCAGATGTCGAGCCCGAGCCACTGCAATCAAGCACGCGAACCGGAACGATGGCAACACTTGGTGCCACTCCATAATTACTGCCACCAATTGTTCCGGCAACGTGCGTGCCGTGGCCGTTGCAGTCTTCAGTGCCGTTGCCGTCGCTCACTGATGAGTAACCGCTTACCACTCTGCCACCAAACTCGGTGTGCGTGCTGAGCACGCCAGTGTCGATGACATATGCGGTGACGCCGCTTCCGGTGGTGGCACGGCTGACTGTTCCGTTCAGGGGCAGCGCGCGTTGATCGATGCGGTCGAGGCCCCAAAGGGATGTTGCTACTTCAAGCGACGACGCATTGCGAGGAGTAACTGGTGCGGATTGCGCAGAAGATTCGCTTGTACCAATTGCGTTGGTTGCAGTAACGGTGAATGTGTAGTCGGTGTCGTTGGTGAGGCCGACAACTGTGCATGTAAGCGAACCGCTGGATGTGCACTGTTTGGCACCTGGGCTTGATGTGACGGTGTAGCGCGTGATGCTGCGAGCGCCATCGTTCAGTGGCGCCTCCCAATAAATTGCTGCACTTGCATTGCCTGCACTACCGCGCACGTTGCGCGGCGCCGTTGGAACGGCTGGGTCGGGTGCGCGCGTGTATTCCCAGTTCAACGCCGTGAGTCCAGTTTTTCCGCCGTAGCCATCGATTGCGAAGTAGTACGTGTTTCCACTGGTCATTGCAATAGCGACACGGCTCCATGTGCCGCCGCCACTGTCATCGTTTTGGGCAATAGTTGTCAACGCGTTGACTGCGTTGCCCGTGTACGCACCGAGCAACGTATCGAACGCACTCAACCGTGTGTCGACGATGATCGAACCATCCTCAACCGCCACCCACTTGTACCAAAGCGATGCGGATGCGCCATACCCGCCGTGAGTTGGTTCGCCGGGCTGACGGGTTGCCGCCACAGTTGAACTGTTGACCGTTCCAGTGCTGCCGGAAAATGCAGTTGCGCCAGAAAACGCATCGTTGGCATACGCACCGATGACCACAACCGAATTCGAAATGTCAGAGGCAAGGCTGGTGCCTCTGTTGTTGATGGCACTCACGCGGAAGATATGTGCAACGCCAGATTGCAATTGACGAATAGTGGCCGCTGTTGCCGGCGTTGCGCCGTGAGTGATAGTCGCCCACGACGAACCTGAGTTGGTGGAAAACTCGATCAGATAATCGGTGATGGCGGCACCGCCATCGGTTGCTGGAGCGTCCCAATCCAAATTGACTTGCCCCGCCTGCGCGGATGCAACCAAGTTCAGCGGCCTATCTGGGGCAACTGGCGTCCACGGCGTCCACGCATCAGAAACTTCGGATGGTTCGCTCGTTCCGATTGCGTTGCGTGCACTAACTCGGAATTTGTGCGCAACACCATCTATCAGGCCCGTGATTGTGCGCAGTGTTCCGTTGCCGTGTGGCTCGGGCCATGTCGTCCATGACGCACCGTCGTTGATGGTGTACTCAATCACATAGTTGGTGACCACCGAACCGCCGTCGGATGTTGGTGCACCCCACCGGATTGCAACATACGCAGGGCCAACAAGCGTGTTCGTAATACAGCACGGCTCGGATGGAACGCCAGGTTTACGTGCGTCCGTCGATTCGGACGGCGTGCCAACACCTGCCGAATTTTTCGCAGAAACTCGGAAGATGTACGGCGTGCCACTGACAAGTTCGGTAACAGTGACAGCGCGCAGCGTGGTAACCGTGTCGACAAAGATTGACCAGCTAGAGCCATTGTTAGACGAATACTCAATGACATAGTCGGTGACGGTTGCGCCACCATTTGTTGCAGGCACAGACCACGTGAGTGAAATGGAATTGAGATCGACCGTGCCAACAGTGACGGCGAGTGGAGCACTTGGTAACTCCGCCGCCCACGGAACAGCAATGACCACCGAAGACGACGCGCCAGTGCCGAGCGTGTTTGAGGCACTCACCCGAAACTGATATGTCGTTGAGTTAGTGAGACCCAAGACGGTCGAAGTTGTGGAAGTTGACGTGCCGTCGTCGAACGTTGTCCAACTCGTTCCCCCGTCGGCGGAATATTCGATGACGTAGTCAGTGATTGCCGAACCGCCGTTTTGTGCGGGCGCCGACCACAACAAGCGAACTGCCCGATCGATCGCCGTTGCACTCAGCGATTGCGGCGAGGTTGGTACGCCGATAACGGCAGAAGCCGATGACGACGCGTCGCTGGTGCCACCGCTGGTTACCGCGCGAACACGGAACAGATATGTAGTTCCATTATTGAGCCCCGTGACCGTTGCAGAAGTCGCGACAGAAACCCCGTCGTTAAATTGCGACCATGTAGCGGAACCGCTAGGGGAATACTCAACGACGTAATCGCTGATGTCGGCGCCACCAGTTTGGCTTGGGGCCGACCACGAGAGTGATGCTTGGCCAACACCACCAACAGCAGTAAGCGACGTAGGCGTTGAAGGTGCAGTTGGGGCAGGTGTATCGAACGTGGAGCGCGCGTACAACAACAAGTTGGGCGAACTTGCACCGGGGTTCGTCACCTTGTCCGGTGTTGCCACACTCAACATGCGCTGCGCGATTTGTGCGGGCGTTGCGTCCGGGTCGATCTGCAACCACAAGGCGGCAGCACCAGCAACGTGCGGAGCGGCCATCGACGTGCCCGACATAGTGCGTGTCGAACTTGACGAAGTGATGCCAACAGAAAGAATGCTTACCCCCGGTGCGAACAAATCAACGCACGATCCGTAATTAGAAAAACTTGCGCGTGCATCGTTGCTGCCAGTGGCACCCACCGTTATCGCATCAGGTGTTGAGGCTGGCGAGTAACTGCATGCAAGGCGATTGTTGTTTCCTGCCGCCACCACGAACACCACGCCGTCGTCAATACCACGCGTAACGGCTGCGTTCAACGCTGCGGATGCTCTGCCGCCAAGGCTCATGTTGGCAACTGCAGGCACGCCACTTTCGTGATGCGCAATCACCCAGTCAATACCGTTAATCACTCCCGAAGTAGCGCCGCTTCCTGAACAACTGAGAACGCGAACCGGTATCAGCGACACTGCTTTTGCAACGCCATATGTGGAACCGCCAACAGTGCCCGCAACGTGCGAGCCGTGGCCGTGGCAATCGCCCGAGCCGTACGAGTCGGAAATTGCGGTGAAGCCCGAGCCGACACGACCGCCGAAATCGCTGTGAGTGGGCAGAATGCCCGTGTCGATGATGTAGGCCGAGACTCCGGCGCCGGTCTCGTTATAGGAATAGCGCGAGTCGCGGAGCACGTCGCGTTGATCGATTCGATCGAGTCCCCAAGGTGGGTTGATTTGGTCGCCTTGCAACACCACGAGCGTGTCTTGTTCGATTGCAACAACATCCGCGTCTTTTTGCAGACGCAACAGTTCGTCGTCGGACAACTTGGCAACAAACCCATTGAGCGCGTTGCTGAACACCGACAGAACTTGCGCCCCACCTGCTTCTTGCTCGGCTGCAAATGTGCGTGCAACAACACTGCTGCGAAGCGTGACGATGTATTGCCCGGCAATTGGTACACCTGCAAGGTCTTGTAAGTCGGGGCCGATGTCGGCATCTTCGGCTTGCGCACCTTGCCCAACAACACCGTTATTAATCGACAACGTTTGATCACGTTCGACAACAAGCACATCTTTGTCTTTGCGTAGTCGCGCGACATCTTTGGAATCCAGTTCGGCAACGAACCCGTCAACAGCGGATGTGAATACGTCGCTGACGGCGTTACCCATGCCCGCTTCTTTGGCCACTTTGCGCGACACGTTGGTGCCGTCTTTCAATAACACGATGTAGTCGCCGGCAGGTGCAGCGGCCTCGGCAACGAGTGGCGTAACGCCCGACGTAACGACGGTGAAGAGCAAGGTGGATACGACCGAGATCGCCGCAGCACGCAGCCTGAATATCCGCCTCATATGCGTATAGATCGGCTGGATCGGGGAAAACTTGAGGACTATGTGGTCAGGGTACCCCCTGGGTGTGCGCTCGTATCCTTTTAGCCATGAACACTTCACACCAGGCGCCGGTCGCCGTTGTCACAGGGGCCAACTCGGGCATTGGAAGGGCTACTGCCCTCCACCTCGCACAGCACGGATATACCGTGTTTGGCACAGTTCGTTCACTGAACAAAGCCGACAAGCTGCTTGCTAAAGCCAGCGAGTTAGGTGTGACTATCGAACTTGTAGAAATGGATGTTGCAGATGACGACTCGGTGCGAACCGGTTTTGCCGACATCATGCGCAAGGTTTCTCACATCGATGTATTGGTGAATAATGCAGGCATCGGTGGAAACGGTGTCACCGAAGAATGCACACCTGCGCAGTATCACGAATCATTTAATGTCAACGTTGTTGGAGCAATACGTTGCACGCAACAAGTGCTTCCTGGCATGCGCGCACGAAAAACCGGAGCCATCATCAACATCACGTCAATTGTTGGCCGCATTGCTGCACTTGCTCAGTCGCCATATGTTGCGAGCAAGTGGGCCTTCGAAGGTGTGAGTGAGGGTCTGGCGCAAGAAGTTGCGCCGTTCGGAATTCGCGTCGCAATCATCGAACCGGGCGTAACGCGCTCGTCGATCTTTAGTAAAAACATCGAGGCACCAAACAGCACTGGCGCATACGACACGCACTACCGCAGAATGTTTCAGTTTTACGCCGCCGGAATTGCGAATGCCACGCCGGCAGAAGAAGTTGGTGCGCTGATCTTGCACGCCATCAATACCGACACGCCTCAGCTTCGTTACCCCTGCTCGTGGGGAGGCCAGGAAATTGTGGATGGCCGAGCCGCCATGACCGATTCCGAGTGGGTTGAACTTGGTGCAGTTCAAGAGGATTCCGCCTATTTCGAGGCCTTCAAGTCCTCATTCGGGGTTGATATCTCCAATAGTTGACAAGTTTAGTCGGGTTTTGGGTATGCTGACCGCCCACCCAAGTACTTCAGGAGAACACCATGACCGTTCGTCTCGGCGATATCGCACCCGACTTCACTGCAGCAACCACGCAAGGCGAGATCAAGTTCCACGACTGGCTTGGCGATTCGTGGGGCGTGTTGTTCAGCCACCCGAAGGACTTCACCCCGGTGTGCACCACCGAGCTTGGCTACGTCGCCAAGATCAAACCAGAGTTTGATAAGCGCAACGTCAAAGTAATCGGCCTCTCCGTCGACAGCGTCGAATCGCACGAAAAGTGGGAAAGCGACATCGGAGAAACACAGGGCACGCCAGTTAACTTCCCGATGATCGGCGACCCAGACCGCACGGTTTCCAACCTGTACGACATGATTCACCCAAACGCCAACGACACGCTCACCGTTCGCAGTGTGTTTGTTATTGGTCCGGACAAAAAAGTGAAACTATCAATTACCTACCCAGCTTCAACGGGCCGTAACTTTGATGAAGTGCTCCGAGTCATTGACTCGCTGCAACTGACTGCAAAATTTAAAGTTGCCACCCCCGCCAACTGGAAAGACGGCCAAGACGTCATCATCGGCGCCGCGGTAACTGACGAAGAAGCAAAAACACTGTTCCCAGGTGGCTGGAAAACCATCAAGCCTTACCTACGAACATTGGCACAGCCGAAATAACAGCATTTAATGCGCAAGTATGCTGAGGGGCATGACGAATCCCTCAGCCGCAGTTGCCACAACAGTTAGCAAAATTTACGGGTCCGGAGACAGCGAAGTTCGCGCGCTCGACGATGTCAGCGTGCAGTTCGAAAAGGGCAAGTTCACTGCCATCATGGGCCCCAGCGGTTCTGGCAAGTCCACCTTGATGCACTGCATGGCAGGGCTGGATGCTTTGACAAGCGGCAACGTTTCAGTGGGTGGCACCGAGTTGGCCGGCCTTAGCGACAAAGCCCTCACCGGCTTGCGACGCGAACAAATCGGTTTTATCTTTCAGGCGTTCAATCTCATTCCGACACTTGATGCCGAAGAAAACATTTTGCTTCCACTTTCACTCGGTGGGCAAAAAGGCGACGCCGCATGGATCGATCAAGTTATTGACACCATTGGTTTGCGCGATCGCCTCGACCACAGGCCAAGCGAACTTTCGGGTGGGCAGCAACAACGAGTTGCAGTAGCACGCGCACTTGCAAGCAAGCCCGCAATTATCTTCGCTGACGAACCAACCGGAAACCTCGATTCGAAAACTGGTGGCGAGGTGCTGAGTTTCATGCGTCGGGCAGTAACCGACCTTGGCCAAACCATTGTGATGGTCACGCACGATGCGGTTGCGGCAAGTTACGCCGACCGAATTGTGTTTCTGAAGGACGGCAAGATTGCGGGCGAAATGACCGAGCCAACCCCCGACCGCGTGCTCGACTACTTGAAGCACCTCGGAGAATAATCAACATGTTCCGACTGTCATTAAAAATGACGCTGGCTCGCAAGGGTCGGCTCATACTTACTTCGCTAGCCATTATTTTGGGAACAAGCTTCTTGTCGGGCACATACATTTTTTCCGACACGCTCAATAAGACATTCGAGCGATTGTTCTCCGATGTTTTTCGCGACGTAGATGCATACGTGCGCTCTTCTAGTTTCGTTGAAGTTGACTTCGGTGGCGAGCAACGTTCAAGCACGCCGATCGAAGCGCTCGAGACCGTGCTCGCAGTGCCAGGCGTAAAAGATGCCGTCGGTGACATCCAAGGATTTGCCCGCATTATTGGCAAAGACGGCACACCGCTGGGTGCCGACAACGGCCCACCAACATTTGGCGGCATTGCCGCATCCAACATTGTGGGTTTGTGGAATATCGAGGAAGGCCGCCTCGCAGTGGGCCCAACCGAAGTAGTTCTCGATAAGGCTTCCGCAGACAACGGCGATTTCGTCTTGGGCGACACTGTTCGGGTTAACGCGCAATCCGGCAGCCGCGAATTCACTCTCGTTGGTATTGCCAACTATGGCGACGTCAGTTCGCCGGGCGGTGCAACATTTGCATTGTTCGACCAGCCAACCGCGTCCGAGTTTCTGCTCAAGCCAGGCCTTGTCGACGCATTCCTTATCCAAGGTGATGGTTCGCTGTCTGACGAAGAGTTGGCTAATGCAGTCAATAAGGCGCTCGACCCAGCAGACAAGCTTGAAACACTCACGGGCGCCGAAATCACCGAGGAAACACAGGGCCAAATCCAAACTGTGCTCAATTTTTTGACCACATTCCTTAAGGTGTTTTCGTATATCGCACTTGGCATCGGCTGCTTTGTTATCTACAACGTTTTTTCGATTACTGCAGCACAACGCCTGCGCGAGAATGCATTGATGCGCGCCATAGGCGCTAGCAAGCGCCAAGTTGCAACTGCTCTGCTTGTTGAGGCAACCATCGTTGGTGTTCTTGGATCACTCATGGGCTTCGTTGCCGGTATCGGAATCTCTCGCGGCCTCAGCGCATTGCTCAAAGCATTTGGCGCCGAGCTTCCTACAAAAGGTCTCACCATTCAGACAAGCGCATTTGTCACCACCATGATCGTCGGCGTGCTCGTCACAATTTTCTCCGCCGTATTTCCTGCACTGCGTGCGGGCCGTGTGCTTCCACTTGCTGCATTGCGCGACACCGCGCTTGAAACAATTGGCAGCAACGTCAAGCGGTTTGTGATTGCCTTCATCATCTTGGCGCTTGGCATTGTCGCGATCACTGCGGCAGCAAACGACGCACCGCTTGGCGTGCTTGGCCTGGGCGTGCTGTTTGTCTTCACTGCTGTTCTCATCATGGGTCCGGGTATTTCACGTCCGGTTGCTTTGACGCTCGGTCAACCAATCCGAAAAATCCGTGGCGTCACCGGCGGCATGGCGCGGCAAAACGCAGCTCGCAATCCAAAACGAACGGCTCGCACTGCAGCACCAGTATTGATCGGTGTTGCACTTGTTACGGCATTTGCCTCATTCGCATCCAGTTTCAAATCCGAAATTCGCGACACCATTGGCAGCCAATTCAAAGGCGACTTCGCCATCAGCGTTTCCAATAATGGTTTCGGTGGCCTGCCCATCACGCTTGTCGACGAGATCGGCGCTCTTCCTGAAGTTGCACAGGCAACAGGGCTTGGTTTTGCAACCATCACGCTCGACGGGAAAGGCCGTTTCGTTCAGGTCATCAACCCAAAAACCACCGCAGGCCTTATCGACCTCGAAATGGTTTCGGGCTCGCAAAGCGCACTGTCGGCAAACGGAATTCTTGTCAGCGACACTCGCGCTATTGCAAAAGATTGGTCCATCGGTACGCCGCTCGACATCGTGCTTGTAGACGGCACCACCAAAACAGTGACCATTGAAGGAACATTTGTTGCTTCTGGCTTCACTGGCTCCTACGTCATCAATCGCGATCTCTTTGCCGACACCACCAATACCTTGTTCGACAACTCCATCTACATCAACCTTGCCCCAGGCGTATCTGCAGATGTTGCGCGCGCAAAGATCGAAGCGTTGTCGTCCGAGAAGGGCCTAGGCAAAGTGGAGAGCCGCGCCGAGTTCATCGACGCTCAATCAAGCCAAATCGACCAGTTCTTCGGAATCATCTACGGCCTGTTGTTCCTGTCCATCATCATCGCCATCGTCGGCATCGTCATCACCCTCTTGCTGTCCGTCTTCGAGCGACGCCGCGAGATCGGTTTGCTACGTGCAGTCGGCATGACCAGGGGCCAAGCGTGGGAATCGATCACATGGGAAAGCGTCATCACCTCGTTTATCGGCGCCGTCACGGGCATCGTTCTGGGAATAGTTATGGGCGCCGTGCTGATTACGGTGCTCTCCTCTAACGGCATTTCAACATTCCGTCTTCCCGTTGGAACCACGATCTTCATCTTGATAATGGCGTTCATCGTGGGTGTTATTGCCGCGGTTTACCCGGCATGGCGTGCCACGCGCACCGACATCATCTCGGCAATCGCCACCAACTAGTAGGTGGAGTCATGAAGCCGTCGGAAATCACGCCAGAGATGGTGCAGTTTTTGCGCGAAAGACACCTGGCAACGCTCACCACGCTTCGCCAAGATGGTTCACCGCACGTTGTTGCAGTCGGTTTCAGTTACGACGTCGAACAACAGCGCGCGCGTGTGATCACTTTTTCAACGTCACAGAAAGCAAAGAATGCATTGCTCGGTGGAAGAGCTGCTGTTTCGCAGGTGGACGGTGGCCGATGGCTAACGCTTGAGGGTGTTGCACATCTTGTTACGCGCGAGACCGACCCCGACGAAGTGCAACGAGCAGTTGCTGGATACGCCGCTCGATATCAAGAACCAAAGGAACGCGACAACCGCGTTGCGGTGATTATTGAAGTCGACCGCATCATGGGTCGGGCTTAACTGAGTCAGTGTGTGTTGTGCTGGCTGTTGCCGCGCGCAGAAATTACATCCTGCATAAACATCTGGGCTGCTGGATGTTGATCGACATACATTCCGTCGCGCTCGATAGATAACGGCGTGAAGTTCGGTCTGACCAAAGGCTGATGGGCCGTTTGGCAGCCTGGGCACCAGTACAGCACCCTGCTGGCTTCTCCGTGGTGGGCAACCCGAATCAAGTCGCCACAGCGATGGCAGGCTTTGCCCTGTCGGCCGTATGCCGCCAAATCGTGTGCGACACCCTCGGCGGTCTTGTGCGCAGGATGAACATAGTTCGACTGCAACATTTCGTGTGCCAACTGCACAAGCTCTCGACATTCGGCGCGCTTCAACGTACCAATTTGCGCCCATGGATGAATCTCGCAAGCCCACAAAATTTCGCAACGATACACATTGCCTACGCCAACCATGATGCGCTGGTCGTGCAGCACTTCCGAGATGGTTTCGTCGCGCTCTTCGTATCCCATCATTCTGTCGACACACTCTTCGATGTCGGCCGATGCTGATCTGAGATCGGGCCCAAGTGTTCCTAACAGTGGGTGACGACGTGGGTCGAAGTCGCGATATGTTTCGACACTCGAAGAATTAAAACATGCAGCGACCCATTCATCGACTTCAACAACAACATGTGCGCTGTCTTGCGATTTTTTCCACACTTCACCTTGCCGATACAAGTGCCAACCACCAAGTAAACGGAGTTGTGTTTCCAAAACCATTCCGTCGTCCCAAACAATTTCGATGCTCTTGTTGTGGCAGCGAACCTCTTCAATGGTGCTGCCAACTTCGGGCAAAGGGCCAGCAGAAAGAGGTGTGTTTATTCGGATTAACTCTTTACCGATGAGCGCCGTTCGCAATGCAACTGCACTGCGATATAGGGCGCTTTCCAACATGACTAAACATTATTCACCCCCATCATTAGAGTGAGGGATCTCCCCCGCTTTTCATCATGACTTCTCCCGACGAACAACAACATCACGACGACGAGTCGGCAATGATCAAGCGCGCCGCGCAACGTTACGGAACAGTTGGCGCGATGTTGGCCGGTGGAATGGTGGTCTTCGACAAGTTGCTTGGTCGAAAACCAAAAGAAGAAGCCGCAATTGTCGTGGAGGCTTCTGGTGAACCCGGCGACATCGATGTAGATGGCATCAACTTTGTTCTAGACGACAACACCGCCGTCAGTTCGCCCCCGCCACAGGCTCGAGTGGGCCTCAGGCGCCAAGTGCGAAAACGGCGCAGGGCCAACACCCACAAGGATTTGCTGCCCTAAGGCAGTTGGCCAACCGAGCCCAACGCGAGGCGCACCAAGCGGTCGTGGCCGCTCGTCATCTCGCGCTTCATCTGGTCGCTGACAGCCTGCTCGGGTGTGAACCATCCCAAGTCGAGTGCCTGTTGCGTTGGGTGACAGTCTCCAGAAACAGGGACTACGTACGCAAGGCTCACTGCATGATGGCGCGGGTCGTGGAAACCACTGATCGTTGGATCGGGAAAGTATTCGACAACCGTGAAAGGTGCGGGTTCGGCTGGAATCTTTGGCAGAGCCAGTGGCCCCAAATCTTTTTCGAGATGTCTGATCAATGCCTCACGGATTCTTTCGCCCAAGAGCACTCGCCCAGAAACAACCGTTCGGCTGATGTTGCCATCGGGTGCCTGACGCAGCAACATGCCCACGTGCGTTACTTGGCCCATGTCGTCCACCCGCACTGGCACGGCGTCCACGTACACAAGCGGCACCTGACCACGCACATCATTCAGGGTTTGGGGGTCGAGCCAATTGGTTCGCACGTCGATATGGTCGGTCACCAGCGCACCTCGTTTTCGTAGTTCGGTTTCCATTGTCTCAGATGTGTGAACGCCGTGTGTGAATAGTGCATCTATTTGCAAGAAATGTCAGGATGTGGCATGGAAACTTCGCCGTCAACCAATACCAGTGCCCGCATCATGGCCACATTCCTCATCGTTGCGGGCGTTGCACATTTTGCCAATCCCACATTCTTCGACGACATTGTTCCGCCATGGCTTCCCCCAAGCGAACGGTTCTGGACGTATGCCAGCGGTGTAGCCGAACTCGCCGTGGGCATCGGGCTACTTTCGCAGCGCACCCGTTCGCGAGCAGCATGGGCTGCGTTTTTCCTCTTTCTCGCCGTTTACCCCGCCAACTTGTACATGGCTTGGGATTGGCGTGACAAGGCTGTAGCCGACCAGTTGGTTGCCTACGGGCGTTTGCCCTTGCAGTTCGTCATGTTTTGGTGGGCGATCAAGCTGGCGAAAGCCAGCGCGCTACCAGTTGCCAGCGACGTACTTGGTTTCCAAGAACGCAAGTAGCCCATCGTGGCCGCCTTCGCGGCCAATGCCCGAAGCCTTTACGCCACCGAATGGTGCTGCCGGGTCGGACACGATGCCGCGATTAAACCCGATCATGCCGGCCTCGAGTGATTCGGCAACGCGCATACCCTTCGCCGCGTCACGTGTAAACACGTAACTTACGAGGCCGTACTCCACATCGTTGGCAAGACGCACCATCTCTTGTTCGTCGCTGCATCCCACGATTGGTGCAACTGGGCCAAAGATTTCATCCTTCAAAATTTCGTCATCAGGTGCAACGTCCGCCAACACTGTTGCCTGGAAACCAAAGGCTGGAGAGGTAACTGCTTTGCCACCGCACAACACTTTCGCGCCCCTACTCACTGCCCCATTCACCATTGCCGCAACAGACTCTTGTTCGGCCCGCGACACCAACGGGCCGAGCGTCGTCTGGGCATCGAGCCCGTCGCCAAGTACTAGCGCCGACATTCGCGCGGTCAACTTGTCGGTGAACTCGGCAAGCACCGAACTATGCACATAGAAACGATTTGCCGCAGTGCACGCCGCGCCACCATTGCGCATCTTCGCCAGCATTGCACCGTCGACGGCGGCGTCGATGTTGGCATCGCCAAACACCAAGAACGGAGCATTGCCGCCAAGCTCCATACTGCAGTTGATTACTCGGGGCGCAGCTTGCGCCAGCAAGATCGAGCCAACCTTTGTCGATCCAGTAAAACTCAACTTGCGAACTTTGCCGCTGTCCATCATTGCCGCGACTGCGGGGCCAGACGGATTGGTGACAACAACGTTAACAACGCCGGCGGGCACGCCCGCACGTTGCAAAACATCTGCAATTGCCAACGCCGTAAGCGGCGTATCTTGCGCTGGTTTCAACACCACCGTGCAGCCGGCGGCAAGCGCTGGTCCAATCTTGCGTGTTGCCATTGCTGCGGGAAAATTCCAAGGAGTGGCCAACAACGCAACACCCACTGGCTGGCGCGAGACCATCAGCCAATTGGCGCCGCCCGGAGCGCGGCGATAGTCGCCATCAATGCGCACTGCTTCTTCACTAAACCAACGGAAGAATTCCGCCGCATAGGCCACTTCCGCACGCGAGTCGGCAAGGATCTTGCCCATCTCGAGCGTGATCAACCGAGCAAGTTGTTCCTGCTCGGCCATCATGATCTCGAATGCTTTGCGCAATATTTCTCCGCGCACACGCGGCGCAGTGTTCTTCCATGCATCAAATGCTTCGGCGGCGACGTCTACAGCGCGCAAACAATCGGCGATTGATGCGTTTGCCACACTTGCAAGGCTTTTCCCTGTTGCAGGATTGAGCACATCAATTTGGCTCGACGAGCCCACCCACTCTCCGTTGATAAACGAATTGGTGCGCATCTCGGCCATTGTCATTTGGTCAGTTCAATTCCAGAAATCTCTTTGATTCGATCACGCAGGAAGTCGAATGCGGTTTTGTTCTGTGAAATCATCACATCGTCGGCGGGATGCAAAAAGAGTGGTGTCGACACGCGAGAACGCGTTGCCGCTTCACCCGTCGGGTTCGTCACTTGGTGTGTGGTGCTTGGGTAGTAGCCCTCTGTTACATACTTCAACATGTCGCCCGCGTTAATCGCAACGCTGCCCGGGTCGCACGGCACGTCGTGCCACTTGCCGTCGAGGTCGCGCACTTGCAAACCAGGTTCGTTTGATGCCGGCAACACCGTGATCATGTTGATGTCTTCGTGAGCGGCGGCGCGCACCGAACCAGCAGGTTCGTCGCCTCGCAGCGGTGGGTAATGCAAAATTCGCAGCAGTGTGCGACGTGTGCCAACAATCATTTCTGATAGCGGCATTGAGAACTTGTTGGAAATGCTGTCTGGCGTGTTGTCCTCAACCCACGACAACAATTCCGTAGCGAGTGACCAACCTGCTTGATAAACAGCCGCAGCGCTTATGGATTCGGCGGTTGGCTGCCGGCCCCACGGATACCAATGGAAGTACTCCTTAATATCCTGCAGTTTCGCACCAACAGCCGTCTCTGCTTCCTCGAGTGGACGATAACCATCTTGTTCTGTTTCGCCTGGCAAGTAATCCCATTTGCGATCACTCCGGAAAAAGTCGAGCCACTCTTGCTGTAAATTCTGAACGACTTCGTACTGAATCGGATGATTTGTCAGAACAGCGAAACCGGTTGTGCGCAGCGACTCAGTAAATCGTTTCGGCGCATCTGGCGCGGTGTAGTCGACGACGGCGACATCCATAAAACCAGTGTATTGGTGCTACTCCAGCATTGAGACAATGTCTAATGTAGAGCGGTGCCGCACAAGCGTTTAATCCTCATCTTGCAAATTTCCATCGGTTTTCTTGCCGCTGGCTATGGCGTGATGTTCACCATGTTGGACGACTGGCGCGAGCAGTTCGGCATTAGCGAAACGGGCCTCGGCTTCATTGTTGCCATCGGGTTCTTCACATCGTTCTTCGCACAGCTCACCATTGCTCCCCTTGCCGACAAAGGGCACGCCCGCCGGCTGTTGACGTATGGCGTCGCACTCAATGTTGTCGGTTGCATCGTCATGGGTTACAGCACCGCAATGATGGGGTTTGTCGGCGGCAGATTTCTAATGGGCGTTGGCGCTGGCATGGCAATCCCCGCAATCAAGCGAATCGTCATCGTGAGCGACCCTGAGAACATTGGCAAAAACTTGGGACGCGGCGTAGCGATCGAGGTTGGCGGTTTTGCGCTCGGCCCAATGATCTCAGCACTGACTATTGGCACCTTCGGTCTCGCTGCCCCCTTTCTGATTCTCGCCACAATTCTTGTTGTCATGGTTATCGCTATCGCACGCGAAACGATCTTAGAAACGGCAGTCGAAGATCAACCCGACGAGCGCTTCGCACTTGACTTGCTTCGTATACGTCCTCTCGCAGGCGCAATTCTGATTGGCGTTGCGCTCTACGTGATGATCGGCGTGTTCGACCCGCTGTGGGTAGTGATGATGGACGATCTCGACGCGCCGAGCTGGGTGGGCAATGCGGGCGTTTCAATATTTGGCTTGCCTTGGATTTTGTTTGCCACCGTTGGTGGCACCATTGCCCAAAAGTATGGGCCCTTTCGCATCAGCGCGTTCGGCCTTGCAATCGGCGCGTGCTACATGGCTTCTTACGGATTCATAGGTAGCCCGTATGTGATGTTGGGCGTTGCAGTAACGCAGTCGGCACTTGACGCGCTTACCGTGACGGGAACAGGAATAGCTGTTGCTCACGCAGCACCGCCGCAACGCCAAGCGGGTGCTTCAGGGCTTCTCGGTGGCATTCAGACTCTCACCGGCGGAATAGTGGCACTGGCTGCTGGCAGCGTGTACGAACATTTCGGGCGTGGCGTCGCATTCGGCACAACCGGAGTCGTCATGCTCTCGCTGGTATGTGTTGGATGTCTGCTTGCGGGCCCAAAGCTTCTTCGTCGCCCACTCCATTAGATTCAAGTTATGGAATTTCGATATCTGGGCCGTAGCGGCCTCAAAGTCTCGGCGATTAGTTATGGCAACTGGATCACGCACGGAAGCCAAGTGGAAGAAGATGCCGCCAATGCCTGCGTCAAGCGTGCGCTCGATTTAGGAATTACTACATACGACACCGCCGATGTGTACGCCGGCACGAAGGCAGAAGCAGTGTTGGGTCGTGCGCTTGATGGTGTGAAGCGCGAAAGTATCGAAGTGTTTACAAAAGTGTTCTGGCCAACCGGCAAGGGTGTTAACAACCGTGGCCTGTCGCGAAAACACATCATGCATTCCATTGACGCATCGCTCTCGCGTCTCAAAATGGACTACGTCGACTTGTACCAAGCACACCGCTTCGATGTTGAAACCCCACTTGAAGAAACGATGCTGGCATTTTCCGACATCGTGCGCCAAGGCAAAGCCCTTTACATCGGCGTCTCCGAGTGGAGTGCCGATGAAATTACACGCGGAGCAAAACTTGCTCGCGAAATGAACGTGCCATTCATTTCCAACCAGCCGCAGTATTCCATGCTCTGGCGAGTGATTGAAGAAGAAGTTGTTCCGGCATGTGAACACGAGGGCCTTTCGCAAATTGTCTGGAGCCCCATTGCCCAAGGTGTGCTGACGGGCAAATATCTTCCTGGTCAGCCGCCGCCAGCAGGTTCGCGCGCAACCGACGAACTCAGTGGAAAGAACTTCATTTCGCGTTTCCTCAATGACACCACGCTCACCAAGGTGCAGCAACTGAAGCCCATTGCCGAACAAGCCGGCCTCACTATGGCTCAGTTAGCAATTGCCTGGGTGCTGCAAAACAAGAACGTTGCCTCGGCCATTGTTGGTGCAACGAAACCCGAGCAACTTGACGACAACGTGAAGGCTGCCGGCGTAGTTCTCGACGCCGCCACCATGAAGGCAATCGATAACGTGCTCGGCGACATAGTCGTCACCGACCCTCGCAAAACCGAATCACCAACTACGCGCCCTTAAGCGCTGGTTGTCAGGCGGGGCCGGAGAACATTCCACCACGTTCGTACGTAGTGGTTGGCTGGTTGTCGCCCTCATAACGAGTCAGTTCGGCGCGACCAACAACGTGCCAGTGCACTTCATCTGGGCCGTCTGCTAGCCGAAGTGTGCGCTGACCTGCATATAGACGAGCAAGTGGCGTCCATTGGGAAATACCCGTTGCACCAAACACCTGAATTGCTTCGTCAATAATCTTGCACACGCGCTCGGGCACCATTGCCTTAACTGCACTTACCCATACGCGCGCCTCGGCATTACCCATGGTGTCCATTGCCTTTGCAGCACGCAACACCATTAGTCGCATCGCTTCAATTTCGATTCGGGCTTTGGCAATCGTTTCGGTGTTCTTGCCAAGCCGCGCAATTGGCTTTCCAAATGCTTCACGCGTAAGTCCACGACGAACCATCAGTTCAAGTGCGCGCTCTGCTGCACCAATCGAGCGCATGCAGTGATGAATACGTCCTGGCCCCAACCGAACTTGAGAGATCTCAAAGCCTCTGCCCTCGCCAAGCAACATGTTGCTTGCTGGCACACGCACATCATTGAAACGAAGGTGCATGTGTCCGTGCGGCGCATCATCTTCGCCGAACACTTCCATTGGCCCAAGAATCTCGACTCCGGGGGTGTCCATTGGTACCAAGATCTGTGAGTGACGACGATGCGGTGGCGCATCTGGGCTTGTCTGCAACATACAAATCATGATCTTGCAGCGTGGGTCGCCTGCGCCAGAGATGTAATACTTCTCGCCGTTAATCAACCACTCGTCGCCGTCGAGCACTGCTCGGCACGCAAGGTTCTTGGCATCCGATGACGCAACGTCTGGTTCGGTCATCGCATACGCAGAGCGAATTTCTCCTGCCATCAACGGCACAAGCCATTGCTTCTTTTGTTCTGGGGTGCCAACACGCTCCAGCACTTCCATGTTGCCAGTGTCTGGTGCGCTGCAGTTCATCGTTTCAGATGCAATTGGGTTCTTTCCCAGTTCTGCCGCAATGTATGCATAGTCAAGGTTCGAGAGGCCCTCACCCGTTTCCGAATTGGGTAGGAAGAAGTTCCAGAGCCCCTGCGCCTTCGCTTTATCTTTCAACGTCTCTAGAAGTTCCAGCTGACCTTTGCCATATTGCCAACGATCTGGCCGGCCTTCACCAAGTCGGAAATATTCTTCGGTAACAGGATCAACCTCTGTCGCGACAAACTTCTTCACTGCTTCGTACAGCGGCACTGATTTGGCCGACATGGCCAAATTCATCGCGTCGTCAGTAGTAATTCCTGAGTGCATTCCGGGTGCTGGCATTCCCCCACGCTACCCCCGACGGATTACGAGGTCTTAGTTGAGGATGATTAAAGGGATTTCGCGGTCGGTTCGTTTTTGATAACCGGCGTAACCCTTGTACCGCTGTTCCACAATTGGCCACATGCGGGATCGCTCATCTGCCGTTGCTGTGCGGGCGGTCATCATTTTGATTGGGCCGCCTTTGTACTTCACCTGCACCTGCGGGTTGTCCACCAGGTTCAAATACCACGCTGGGTGAAAATCATCTCCACCACGTGATGCGACAATCACAATGGTTTCGCCTTCCTGAATTGGCGAAGTCAACATGCAGCTACGAGGTTTGCCGCTTTTACGTCCGATGGTGGTCAGTTCGAGAACGGGCATGTTGCCTGCTTCCCAGCCCTTTCGGCCTCCACTTACTCCCAAAATGATTCGGTGGATGGTGTTCATTGCTTTCAGGGTGAGGTTGCTTGGCATATTCCGACACTAGCCCTCACCCTCTACAGTTGCTCGGATGAAAGACATCTTCTCCCTTAAAGGCCGAGTTGCACTTGTAACCGGTGGTTCGCGCGGCATCGGCGCAATGATCGTTCAAGGCTTGCTCGAACATGGTTGTTCGCGCGTCTACATCACTGCAAGAAAAGCAGTGCAGTGCGACCAAGCAGCAAAAGAACTATCGATGTATGGCGAGTGCATTTCAATACCTGGCGACATCTCCACTCAGGCCGGCATCGAGAAATTGGCTGGTGAAATTGCTCAGCGAGAAGAGCGCCTCGACATCTTGGTGAACAATGCAGGTGCGGCGTGGGGTGCAGCATTCGATGAGTACCCAGAAAGCGGATGGGACAAGACGGTTGACCTCAACTTGAAAACACCTTTCTTTCTCACTCAGGCACTTGCACCACAATTGCGCGCCGCTGCTGCCAACAACGGACATCTTGCAAAGGTGATCAACATCGCTTCAATCGACGGCCTTTCCATCAACATGGAAGAGACATATCCGTACGCGGGAAGCAAGGCTGGCCTCATTCACATGACGAAGCGCATGGCGCTAAGACTGATCAAAGACGGCATTGTTGTCAGTGCCATTGCCCCAGGTGCGTTTGCCTCTGAAATGAACCGAGTGGCCCGCGATCATGGCGACGCGATCGCACCAGGAATTCCTTCCGGACGAATCGGCACCCCTGAAGACATGGCGGGGGCAGCGGTGTACTTAGCGTCGCGTGCCGGCGACTATGTAGTGGGTTCGACAATTGTTGTCGACGGCGGAGTTACTTACTCGAGGTAGCCGCAACTGCAATTGCGTCAAGCGTTGCAGTCATATTTTTCAAGTTGTGCACGGAACGATCCGCTACGTTGCTGAGCTTCCCGCCCAACCATGTGCTGAACCATCCCCGACGATCGATCCAGGAATGAGTGACGCGCGAACCTGTTGCGGTGGGTTCGATTTCATACACCCAATCGCACCACTGACTTCCAAACACCGTGAGCGCAAATGAAAACTTGCGCGGCGCATCCATTTCATTAATGGTTACTTCGGCGCTCCAATTCTTTTTGCCGTTCTGGTTCTTGCCCTTAAATCGGGCACCAACCGCGGCACTTGTTGCGCCCTTAATCCATTCGCCACCACGATTTTCGGGAGACCACTCGCCCATTCGCGGCAAGTCGGTTACAAGCGCCCACACTCGCTCGGGGGTTGCGGCAATTTCTTTGGTTACTGATACTGGGGTGCGTGTAGTCATAGCGAACAGTATTGCCTAATAACTAGTGCTTGTAACGAGCGAACGCCGCTGCAATCTCGGCTTGCGCCGCATCATGGCCTTCCCACCCACGAACCGTGGTGTCTTTGTTGGGTTCCAACAATTTGTAGACCTCGAAAAAATTGCCCACCTCGTCCAACAAGTGCTCGGGCAAATCGTTGATGTCGGCATATTGCGCAAATCGTGGATCGGTCGATGGAACACACAGCACCTTCGCGTCTCCACCCGCTTCGTCTTCCATCCAAAACACCGCAACTGGCCGAACCCATACGTGGCAGCCGGGAAACGTTGGTTGACTGAGCCACACCAGGGCATCTAGCGGGTCGCCGTCTTCGCCAAGTGTGCCCGGGAAAAACCCGTAATCAAGTGGATACTGCGTGGCGGTGAACAGCGTGCGGTCGAGCCAGATTTCGCCCGTTTCGTGGTTCATTTCATACTTGTTGCGAGACCCCTGAGGAATCTCGACGATCATCTCAACTTGCATCACGCCAGCATACGCAACTAGCGGCGGTTTGGGTTGGTGTTCAAACACCTATTGACCAATGTGCGCAATTGGTCTATTCCTAAACCCGTGGACACACTTGTCCAAACAATTTCTGCTGCATCGATCTGACACGCGGTCGCTAATTCAATTCTGCGTGTTGCGCTTTTTGATGACTTGACCTTGTCTTGTTTCGTGGCCACCACCGTGAAAGCAACGTTGCTGTCGCGAAGTTGTTCCAACATCATTAAGTCAAGATCGGTAGGGCCAATTAGGCCATCGACAAGAACAAAGATCATTTCAAGTTCTTCGCGCTCTTGCAGATAACCAACGATCATTTTTTCCCAACCGCGCTTGATCTTGCCCGGTACCGCTGCGTAGCCATAGCCCGGCAAGTCGACGAGCGTTCCGCCGCCAGGGGTTTCGAACAAGTTGATCAGTTGCGTTCGGCCCGGCGTTTTAGACACGCGCGCTAATTGCTTCCGATTTGCGAGCGAATTAATCAGCGATGATTTGCCAACATTGGAGCGGCCAACAAAAGCAACCTCGACAGGCGACTCTGGCAATGTTCGGTAATTATCCGCCGAAGTGACAAATGCGATCTCGAGTGGTTTTGTCACGCCTTTGAGGCTACGCAGTATAAGTAGACAAAAAGTTGCCAATGCGTCCGATGGCCTCGGTGAGGTCGGCAGCCCAAGGCAACGTGACAATGCGTAAGTGATCTGGTGTCGGCCAGTTAAAACCAGTTCCTTGTACTACTAACACATGCTCGGCTCGCAATAAATCAAGAACGAACTTACGATCGTCCGCAATGGGGTATATCTCTGGGTCGAGCTTGGGGAACACATACAACGCGCCTTTCGGCTCGACGCATGAGACGCCAGGAATTTTACGCAACGCGGTAATCGCAGCATTGCGCTGCTCGAGCAGACGCCCACCTGGCAGCACCAAGTCCTTAATACTCTGCCTGCCACCTAGCGCGGTTTGAATGGCGTGTTGAGCCGGAACGTTGGCACACAATCGCATGTTGGTGAGCATGGTGATGCCTTCGATGTAACTCGTCGCGTGTTTGCGCGGGCCAGTCATCACCATCCACCCAGCACGAAACCCCGCAAGACGATAGGCCTTCGAGAGGCCACTAAATGTCAAAGTAAATACGTCTGGAGCTATCGCAGCAAACGTGGTGTGCACTGCATCGTCATACAAAATCTTGTCGTAGATCTCATCTGCCATCACGATGAGGTTTCTCTCCACAGCAAAATCGGCAATCTCGCGCAAAATCTCAGGGCTATACACAGCACCTGTCGGATTATTCGGATTAATCACCACGATTGCTTTCGTACGATCGTTCACTTTGGATCGAATGTCGTCCATGTTTGGCATCCAGCCATTTGACTCGTCACACAGATAATGCACTGGCGTGCCACCCGACAAACTGGTGGAGGCCGTCCACAGTGGATAGTCGGGTGCGGGTATCAGCACCTCGTCGCCCTCATTCAGCAATGCATTCAGTGCAACCGGAATAAGTTCACTGACTCCGTTGCCTAACCACACATCATCTACATCAGTGATATCGATGCCGCGTTCTTGATAGTGCTGCACAACCGCGGTGCGTGCAGACAAGATGCCTTGCGAATCTGAGTAACCCTGTGAGATCGGCAGATTGCGCACGACTTCCACCAACACTTCTGGTGGAGTCTCAAAACCAAATGGCCCCGGATTGCCAATGTTCAGTTTGATAATCCTGTGCCCTGCAGCCTCTAGGCGCTTGGCTTCCTCCAGCACAGGGCCACGAATGTCGTACAAGACATTGGCCAACTTTCGCGACTGCAGGATCTCCATGGCTCTCAAGCCTAAAGGGGTGGGTCTATCCAAAACGCCTCAATTACGGGGACCCCGATAAATTTGAGTGCATCGACCCCACAAAAATCCTCCTCTATTACAAGTTCACGCCGCTGGCAGACCCAGACGCGATTCGTTTGTGGCAGCGCGCATTGTGTGAGCGTCTCAACCTCAAGGGTCGAATCATCATTTCCAAACACGGCATCAACGGCACAGTTGGCGGCTCGCTCGAATCGATCAAGAAATATCTTCGAGTTACACGCGAATTTCCTGCGTTCAAGGACATCGACTTCAAATGGTCCGAGGGCAAGGGTGACGAATTCCCCCGCCTCTCCATTCGGGTTCGCGATGAAATTGTCACGTTTGGCGTACCCGAGGAAATTCAGGTTGACGAAAACGGAATCGTCGGTGGCGGAACGCATCTCAAGCCAGAAGAAGTGAATCAACTGGTAGCCGAACGCGGCGAAGAAGTGGTGTTCTTCGACGGGCGCAATGCGTTTGAAGCCAGGATCGGCAAGTTTAAAAACGCCATAGTTCCAATGGTGGGTACGACGCCCGACTTCGTTCAAGAACTAGAGAGCGGCAAGTACGACCACCTTAAGAACAAACCCATTGTCACGTATTGCACTGGCGGAATTCGTTGCGAGGTGCTCAGCATGGTGATGAAGAATCGCGGCTTCAAAGAGGTCTACCAAATTGAAGGCGGCATCGTTCGTTACGGTGAGAAGTTTCGCGATGGCGGCCTGTGGGAAGGTTCGCTCTACGTTTTTGACCAACGGTTAAAAATGGATTTCAGTAAGTCCGTAAGTGTTCTCGGCGTTTGCGACTACTGCTCACAGCCAACAAATCAGTTTCACAACTGCTACGACAACAATTGCCGTAAGCGCACTTTGGTGTGTGCCGATTGCGAATCGTCAGTTGAGGCAATTTCTTGTTTGGATTGCCGCACTGTTGCGGCATCTCGCTAAAGAAACTGCTTTTGCCAACCCGCTAGATCTTTTTCCAATCCAACACGGATTGCTTCGATCACCCCTGCTCGCAATCGTTTCTTGCTTGCAGCGTGTGCGGCGGCGTTGAGCCCGACTGTGGTCTTTGCATACTCCATCGCTGCGGGCATCAACTCTGCATCATTGCTCACTACTCGATCAACAAAACCCGTCTCTACTGCGTTGCTTGGAGTGAATACTTCGGCCAAAAGAACTGAGCGGTTTAACGCAGCCGGCGTTACGCGTTGTCGCAAAATCTCGATCGTGGAAAACGGCATCGTCATGCCGATCGCCACTTCATTTGCTACGTACTTAAATTCGCCTTGCACGCCAATCCGATAATCACCGCACAACATCAGAAACACGCCCATCGCGATGGCATGGCCGCCACACGCGATCGTTACCGGAGTAGGAAAACTGAGCAACCGAATTGCCAGCTCTAAACCGCCGTTCAACATGTTGACAGCGGGCTGCCCACTGGCCATCAACGTCTTCAAGTCGAAGCCAGCCGAGAGGATTCCGCTGCGCCCAGTAAGTACCACTGGCACATTTGCACGTTCGGCCTCATCGAGCGCCGCGTTCAGCGCCTCCTGCATGGCGAGAGATATCGCATTTGCCTTGCCATCGTCCATCGTGATGACTGAAATACCGTCAACCAAGGAATACGTTGCCAATCCAGTCATAAAAATTCAGCCCCTTACGGTACGAACTTCCAACTTACCAAGCCATCACTTCGGCACGAGCACTACGCTAATTCCACTATGCGCGCACTGTTTAAGCCATCTGCAGCACCCGGCCTTGAGATGATCGAATGCGCCGAACCCACTCCTGGCCCAACCGACGTCAAGATTCGTGTCGAGAAAACGGGCATCTGCGGAACCGACTTACATATTGAATCGTGGGATGCATGGGCAGCATCGGCAGTGAATGCGCCGCTCATTATTGGTCACGAATTTTCTGGTCGCATTGTCGAGATGGGTTCGGAAGTCACTTCACTCGAACTGGGTGCTCTCGTTTCCGGAGAAGGCCACATCATTTGCGGGACATGTCGCAACTGCCGCGCAGGCAGACGCCACATGTGCAAAAACACTTCAGGTGTTGGTGTTAACCGAAACGGCGCATTCGCCGAATACGTCGTTATCCCCGCAAGCAATGTTTGGGTGCACTCCGATGCGGTAGACGCCGAACTTGGTGCGATCTTCGACCCATTTGGAAACGCAGTGCACACCGCGCTTACTTTCCCCGTTGCTGGCGAAGACGTATTGATAACAGGCGCTGGCCCCATCGGCTTGATGGCCGCCAAGGTGGCACGTCATGTTGGTGCGCGTTACGTCGTCATTAGCGACATCAACGAATCTCGTTTGGAACTTGCTCGCTCGATGGGTGTCGACATTGCAGTAAACCCGATGACATCTTCCATCGCTGCAACGCAAAAAACGTTGGGCATGAAAGAAGGCTTCGACGTCGCACTCGAGATGAGTGGCGCACCAACTGCGCTTCCCGACATCTTGGACAACTTGAGTCACGGTGGCCGCGTTGCGGTGTTGGGTTTGCCAAGCAAAGAGATCTCCATCAACTGGGCAAAGCTCGTCACCCACATGATCACCATCAAGGGCATCTACGGTCGCGAAATGTATGAGACGTGGTATGCCATGAACTCACTCATTCAAACCGGCCTCGATATTCGCGATGTCATCACCGATCGCTTTCCTGCAAGTGAATGGGAAAAAGCATTCGCCGCAGCGCGCTCGTCTAATTCGGGCAAAGTCATCATGGATTGGTCTTAAGGAAAACCTATGTACACCAGTGTTCAAAAAGATCTGCAGAAAACGCTCGACGACATCCAGACAGCGGGTTTGTACAAGCGCGAGCGCTTGCTCGACTCCCCCCAGGCATCGCACGTACTCAGCAGCAAAAAGGATCTCATCAATTTTTGCTCCAACAACTACATCGGGCTTGCCAATAATCCTGCGGTGATTGCTGCTGCTAAAGAGTCGCTCGATGTCAACGGCTTTGGCATGGCCAGTGTGCGTTTTATCTGCGGAACACAGTCACAACACGACACTTTGGAATCAAAGCTTTCTGCCCTGCTCGGTACTGATGCAACCATCTTGTTCCCATCATGCTTCGATGCAAATACCGGAATCTTTGAAGTGCTACTCGACCAAAACGACGCAGTTATTTCAGACGAATTAAATCACGCGTCAATCATCGACGGCATCAGATTGTGCAAGGCAACGCGCTACCGCTTCAAGAACCGCGACATGGCCGATCTGGAAGCCCAGTTGATTGCCGCCCAAGGCGCACGACGAACACTCATTGTCACCGATGGCGTGTTCTCAATGGACGGCTCGTTCGCCCCCCTCAAAGAGATCTGCGACCTCGCCGACAAGTACGAGGCAATGGTCATGGTGGATGACTCGCATGCAGTTGGCTTCATCGGCGCAACAGGTGCAGGAACTCCCGAAATGTTTGGTGTGCGCGACCGGGTCGACATCATCGCTGGCACTCTCGGCAAGGCGCTTGGCGGAGCATCGGGTGGATACATCTCTTCTCACCAAGAAATTGTTGACTTGTTGCGCCAGCGCGCTCGCCCGTACTTGTTCTCCAACTCCATTCCTCCAACGGTGGTGGCCGGTTCGCTCGTAGCACTCGACCTTGTTTCCAAAGGCGCCACAACCCGCGACACACTTCGCGAGAGCGCTAAGTATTTCCGCGACCAAATGACTGCAGCTGGTTTCACACTTCTTCCCGGCGAACACCCAATCGTTCCCGTGATGTTCGCAGATGAACACGAAGCTGTTCGCATGGCATCAGAGCTTTTCAAACTTGGCATCTACGTCGTTGCGTTCTCCTACCCCGTTGTCCCAATGGGCAAAGCTCGCATTCGTGTGCAAGTGTGCGCAACGCACACCAAGGCGGACATCGATACCTGTGTTGCTGCGTTTATAGCGGCACGCGACAAATAAATTATTTGTCCAATTGCTAAAATTTACCAATAATGAATTCTGAAAACCGTGACTCAAGCATCATCGCGCACAACCTCGTAAAAAGATACGGAAGCGTCACCGCATTAGATGGGTTGAACCTCGAGGTTCGTGGTGGAACGGTACTCGGCCTCCTTGGCCCAAACGGCGCCGGAAAAACCACTGCTGTCTCGATTCTCACCACGCTTGTCAAGCCCACTTCAGGATCAGCCACAGTTGCTGGGATTGATGTGCTGGCTCATCCGCACGAGGTCCGCAAGCGGATTGGACTCTCCGGTCAATATGCAGCGGTCGATGAACATCTCACGGCAACTGAAAATCTCGAAATGATCGGTCGCCTCTACGGAATGAATAGGCGCGAAGCAAAAAATCGTGCGCAAGTACTGATTGAGCGTTTTCGACTCACTGATGCAGCGCATCGTCCGTTGAAGACATTTTCGGGTGGTATGCGACGACGAATTGACCTTGCTGGTGCGTTAATCGCCGACCCACCGGTGTTATTTCTAGATGAACCCACAACTGGTCTTGACCCAGTTAGTCGCGGCGAACTGTGGGACGTGATCCGAGATCGAGTTGCTCAAGGAACAACGGTTTTGCTCACTACCCAGTATTTGGAAGAAGCCGATCAACTTGCAGATCAAATTGTGGTGATCGACCATGGTCGCTCAATTGCCGAAGGAACAGCAGATGAATTGAAGCGGCGAATTGGTGGCGAACACCTCGATGTCCACATTGAGCGCCAAGACCAATTTGAGCTCACTGAATCAATCTTGCGAGGCGTTGCCTCCGGTCCTCTACGCGCGCACAGTGGTGACGGTGCATTTTCCGCACCAGTGAAAAACGGCGTACAAGCCTTGAGCCAAGTTCTTCGTGAACTTGAAGCACAACATGTCGCGATTATTGATATTGGATTACGCAGGCCAACACTTGACGATGTTTTTGTTGAGCTAACTGGTCACGCTGCAGAAGAATCGAGCAACGTATGAACGTACTTCGCGACTCTCTAGTTATTGCTCGACGCAACACCATTCGAATTCGACGTGTCCCCGACGTCATGGTCTTCGTTCTCATTCAGCCATTGATGTTTGTTGTTCTGTTTGCCTACGTATTCGGGGGGTCAATAGACATTCCGGGCAGTAACTACAGAGAGTTTTTGATGGCGGGAATCTTCACACAGACGGTGGTGTTCGGCGCAACATTCACAGGGTCTGGTCTCGCTGAAGACTTGCAAAAAGGCCTCATCAATCGATTTAGGTCGCTTCCTATGTCCCCTTTTGCCGTAGTAGCAGGACGTACTGCAAGCGACGTCATATACAACGTTTTATCAATTGCAATGATGTCAGTTGCGGGCCTTGCGGTTGGCTGGCGCATCCGCAGTTCGGTGCTTGACGCACTTATTGGTTATGCCCTCTTACTGTTTTTTTCATATGCATTTTCTTGGGTGATGGCATGCATCGGCCTTGCAGTGCGAACTCCTGAAGTAGTAAACAATGCTTCATTCATGGTGTTGTTTCCATTGACATTTATTGCCAATACGTTTGTGCCTTCCGACAATTTGCCAACAGTCTTTAGAACAATTGCCGAATGGAATCCTGTTTCGGCATTAACGCATGCAGCACGTGTTCATTTTGGCAACATCCCAGCATCTGCACCAGAGCCCACAGCATGGCCAATACAAAACAGCACGCTGTACGCACTTATTTGGGCAATTGGCTTAATTGTTGTCTTTGCACCACTTGCATCACGCTCGTATCAACGAGCTGGTGCTCGCTAAAGCGATTACTCCACGCGCAGACCAGAGATTGCGCGAGCAATCACCAGCTGCTGAATCTCTGAAGTGCCCTCGAAGATGGTGTGAATCTTTGCGTCACGGTGCCAGCGCTCTACCGGATATTCGCGTGTGTACCCGTAGCCGCCCAAGATCTGGATGGCTTCCTCGGTTACCTTCACTGCCATTTCGGATGCGAAGTACTTGCTTTGCGAACCTTCAGCATTTTTGTAGCCACCGTTTTTTGCAAGCCACGATGCGCGCCAGATGAGCAAGCGTGCTGCATCAATCTGTGTGATCATGTTGGCAAGTTTGAATGCAATTGCTTGGTGCATGATGATCGGCTTGCCAAATGCCTTGCGCTCCTTGGCGTAATCGAGCGCATACTCATACGCTGCACGCGCAACACCAAGCGCCTGCGCACCCACTGCGGGGCGCGTTGCTTCAAACGTTGCCATTGCTGGCTGCTTGCCACTTGATGTTCCTTCGCGGTAACGAGCAAGTTTGGCGTCAAGCTTTTCTTTCCCGCCCAACAAGCAACGGCCAGGAATGCGTACATCTTCGAGCACCACTTCTGCCGTGTGGCTTGCACGAATACCGTGCTTCAAATACTTCTGCCCTTGAGACAAACCTTTTGTTCCCGGTGGGATCACGAAGCTTGCTTGGCCGCGGCCTTTAAGTTCGGGGTCGACTGCTGCAACTACTACGTGCACGTTGGCAATGCCGCCGTTGGTGATCCAGGCCTTGGTGCCGTTAAGTACCCAATCGCCTGTTGCTTCGTCGTACACCGCACGAGTGCGCAGGTTGGATACGTCGCTACCTGCGTCTGGCTCGCTCACACAGAATGCGCCGACCTTCACGTCGTCTGCAGTTCCGTAGCACTGTGGAACCCACTCCATCATTTGCTCAGGTGTTCCGTTGCCTGCGATACCTGCAGCGGCCAAACCAGAACCCATGATTGCCATGCCGATACCAGCATCGCCCCAGAACATTTCCTCAATCGCCACCACCATGGTGAGGCCCGTTGGGTCGGCCATTGCGTTCATGATGAAGTCGAGGCCGTACAAACCGATCTTTGCGGCTTCTTGCACGATTGGCCATGGGAACTCTTCTTTTTCATCCCACTCGTGTGCGGCGGGGCGAATGGTGTCTACAGCAAATTGATGAATCCAGTCCTTCAATTGCAATTGGTCGTCATTGAGTGCGAGTGAAAAATCAGCCATGGGCATAAGTTACCGCATGGTAGGGCTAACGGCTACTTTTGCTAACTCCGTGGTTTTACTGGCAATTGCAGCAGTTGC
>Ga0208593_1000018_pt1 | contig 30931 bp, 28 predicted proteins | sample LakMenEpi15Jul10_FD_150700 | JGI IMG/M metagenome (GOLD analysis project Ga0208593, IMG submission 150700) | Freshwater microbial communities from Lake Mendota, WI - 15JUL2010 deep hole epilimnion (SPAdes) | ecosystem: Environmental > Aquatic > Freshwater > Lake > Epilimnion/Euphotic zone ... | reverse complement strand
GATTCCTGAACTTCCGGAAAGTCGTACATCGGCAGCGAAACGCTGCGCTGAGTCATTACTCGGCTGCTACAAACTTGGCTTTCGCAAACACCGAACGAACACGGTCGGCAAAATGCTCAAGAGGCAGGGTGTCGTAGTTGGGGTCGAAAGCTTTCTGATCCCACTCGTCGGCAAACTTTGCGGCAAGCTCGTACGCCGGGTGGCCTTCATGCTTCTTGCGCGCATCAGGGTTCATTCCGAAGTGACCGTAATAATGTTTGCCCTGAAAATCCTGATGGGCTTCAATCATGAAGTGCACCTCGGGGCGCACATACGGCTTCAGAATTGCAGCCGCAATTGCTGGATGATTGGGAACGCTGATGGCCTTACCAATGTCGTGACACAGTGCTGCCACCACCACTTCGTCGTCGGCGCCTGCTCGCTCGGCCAACGTTGCCGTTTGTAACGCATGAGTCAATTGGTCTGTTACGAAACCGTCAACGATGGTGTGCATCTCACTCAGCATCTTCAAAATTCCCTCGGCAACTCGTGGCTGGTTCTTCGCCGTTTCGGCGCCGATATTCAACCACTCCTCTTTCGTCGAGACATCCATGCTGGTAAATGTTGCGTTTGTCATGGCACTAGTTGACCAGTGTTGAGGCATCCAGTCAAGAAGCCGCGCCAATAGCCTTACGCCGTGAGGATGCGAAGGAAGACCGTGTTCGCTGCAATAGCGATTTTGAGCCTTGCCGCGTGCACAAACGCCCCGCAAGTCAGCCAAGAAACCTCAACGACCGCACCCGCCGCGCCAACGACTACGACCACGACCCTGCTACCGCCCGATGGGAAGACGTCGGACGAGCGAACCCTTTCAGTGGCATTCCGCGTGAGTAACGACAACCTGCAACCGAAGAGCATCGTGCATTCGGGCAATGGTCTGTTCTTTGCACAAAACATGATGTACCGACACAACGTCAGTGTTTTCAATCGCGAAGGCAAAGTAGTTGCAACGATTGATGACAAAGTTGACCTCGCTGCGTTTGGAATCTCAACCGTCAAGATGCGTTCGTCCATCGTGAAAGGTTCGCCTGTAGAGGCAGCATTTTCTCCAGACTCGGAGTTTGCATACGTATCCAATTACAAAATGTACGGCGGCGGATGGAACCCAATTACCGATGATTCGTGCCAAGGTCGCAATTGGGACCCTTCGTATGTTTACCGAATCAGTACCACTTCCTTTGTCATCGATCAAGTGATTGAAGTTGGAGCAGTTCCAAAGTTTCTTGCCGTTTCCCCGGACAATAAGTTCGTCGTCGTTTCCAATTTCTGTTCGCAAGATGTCTCCATTATTGACATTGCGCGCGGCCTCGAAGTTCAGCGCGTCTTGGTGGGTTCGCACCCCCGAGGCATTGCAATAACCAACGACTCGAGCACTGCGTACGTCTCGGTAATGGGTGGCGGCAACGTCATCGCAATCAACCTCAAAGATTTCACTACCAGAACGTTGTCGAGTGCTGGCTACACCCCGCGGCACTTGGTGCTTTCGCCCGACAACTCGGTGTTATACATCACCAACAACAAATCAGGCACTGTTCGCGCGATCAACCCACAAACCGACACAGTCATTGCGACAGTTCGCACAGGTACCGAGCCGCGCACAATGGTGATGTCGGAAGACGGAGCAAGCTTGTACGTCGTCAATTACCAAGACGATCAGTTGAGCAAGATCCGCACTTCAGACATGAAGGTGATTCAGACGATTGCCACGGGCGATCGACCAATTGGCGTTACGTACGATGCCGAGATGCGACAGGTGTGGGTTGCCAATTATTCGGGCAGCCTTTTTGTGTACGAAGACCGTTAGACGGTTGCGTGCTCTGACGCGAGGCGCTTACCCACTTTTGCGGTGCGTGCCATGCGCTTAATGATCGACTCACGCGCTGCTTCTGCCTCGTCGCTCAGACCAGTAAGTTCCATCAGTTTCCAGTGACGCATGATCACTGGCTCAAGAATTTGATCGTGATGAATCAGCAAGTCGTAGATACCAGCCTTTGCCACCTCGCGCGACATCGCATCAAAATTAGGTATACCCAAACCGGGCATTGAAAACGTGCGCACGGCTCGCTCGATGCCGAGCACAGTGGATGATGGGTCGAGTTCAAGGGCTGCGCTGGTGAGGTCGCGGTAGAACAAGTAATGCAAGTTCTCGTCGTTGCCCACGCGCGACATGATTGCGGTGCCCATCTCGTCTTTCATCAACTTGCCCGTGTTGCGGTGCGAAATACGCGTGGCTAGTTCTTGCATGCTGACGTAAGCCAGTGCTTCGAATGCGTCGTTTGGCGTAGGTACTTGGCCGCCACGAACTTGAATCATTCGCCCACGCTCGAGCGCGATTGGGTCGAGCGCGCGAGTAACAGTGAAGTAGTCGCGCATCACAATGGAGTGGCGGCCCTCTTCTGCTGTCCAGTTGCGCGCCCACTCGCCGAACGCGGTGTCGCTGCCGAACAAACGGTCGATGTCGCGGAAGTAATAAGGAAGGTTGTCCTCAGTCAGCAAGTTGAGATACAAGGCTGAACGAACTGCTTCATCAATCTCGGTTCCTGCAGTTCCGAAGTCAGCGTCTTCAGGTACCCATTGACGGCCTGGCTCAAAATCTTTTCCGCGGCTGTAAGGAACAAGCTCGTGAGGAAACCATTCCTTAGCAACACCCATATGGCGCTCGAGCAATTTGGCGGCAACGGGCTCAAGTTCTTCAATCAGCGCTGCTTGATCCATGACTCAACCTTACTCCTGCTCGTCGGCAAGTAACCGTCGGACGAGACGCTGCAGGGCTTCGCGGTAATCGGGCAATGGTTGAATGCCTGCGGCTAACAGTGCACCATTGTGAAGTACCGAATTGGCGGGTCGCTGCGCGGGGCGTGGGGGTTGCAACTCGCTGGTTGCAATCGGCAGCACCTTGTTTGCATCCTGGCCTGCGGCCAAAAGCACCTCGCGTGCAAACTCAAACCAACTGGCAACGCCCTGATTGGTGATGTGCCAAATGCCAGGACGCTTCTCGACTGCCAACCGAACGATCATCGCCGCGGCATCGTCGGCAAATGTTGGATTGCCGATTTGGTCGTTGACGAAACGCAGTTGTGGTTCCTTGCGCAGACGCAAGATGGTCTTGACCATATTCGCGCCGTGATACCCACTGACCCACGCAATGCGAACAATGGCGTCGGTTGCACCAAGTGCGCGCTCGCCGGCAAGTTTGGATTCGCCGTACACACTTGTTGGGTTTGGAACGTCGGCCTCTACGTATGGCGAAGTTTTGGTGCCGTCAAACACGTAGTCGGTAGAGATGTACACAACGTGCGCGCCAACGGCGTGCGCAGCCGAAGCCATGTATGCGGTTGCCGTTCCGTTAACAAGCATGGCCTTGTTTGGGTCGCTCTCGCAAGCGTCAACCGCAGTCCATGCAGCGGCGTGAATTACAACGTCTGGTTTAGCCTCACTGATCGTGGCGTTTACAGCCTGCTCGTTCGTGATGTCGAGGCTTTCGTGCGTTGAACCAATTGCGGTGTGCCCTGCCGCTGTTACGCAACGAACGAGCTCTTGGCCAAGTTGGCCATTGGCTCCAGTAACAAAAATGCGCACTACTTCTTACCCTTAAGCGGCTCCCACCACCAACGGTTATCGCGATACCACTTCACCGTTTCGTCAAGAGCCTCGTCAAGCGAACGCTTTCGCTTCCAACCAAGTGCGGTGATCTTTGCGATGTCTACCGAATACCTGCGGTCGTGGCCAAGTCGATCGGCAACGTAGTTAACGCTCGACTCGTCTTTGCCGTGAAGCGCCAACAGTTTGTCGACGAGCACGCGGTTAGCCGTCTCGTTGCCTGCACCAATGTTATAAATCTCGCCGACATTTCCCTTTTCCAACACCAGGTGCACGCCGGTGCAGTGGTCGTCGACATAGAGCCAGTCGCGCTCATTCAAACCATCTCCATAGAGAGGTATTTTCTTGTCGTCCAACAAGTTGGTGGTAAACAACGGAATCGCTTTTTCTGGGTATTGGTATGGGCCAAAGTTGTTGGTGCAACGCGTGACAACCACTGGCAAGCCATGCGTTGCGTGATAGCTGAGAGCAATCAAATCGGAGCCGGCCTTTGATGCGGAATATGGCGAGCGGGGCTCGAGGCCATCCGTCTCTTTCGATGAGCCAACCTCTACCGAGCCGTACACCTCGTCGGTGCCAATATGCACCACGCGCGAAATGCCAATGCGTCGAGCGGCATCCATGATCACGTTGGTTCCGAAACAGTTGGTGAGAATGAAATCTTCGCTGCCTTCAATCGAGCGATCGACGTGGCTCTCTGCCGCAAAGTGCACCACCGCGTCGTGTCCGCGCATTGCTGCTTCTACGTCGCCGGGCTGGCAGATGTTTCCCTTTACAAACGAGTAACGCTTGTTGTCGTCAACATCTTTCAGGGTGGAAAGATTGCCGGCGTATGTGAGCGCGTCGAACACGGTTACCGAATGGTCGGTGTTAGCAAGCACCCATCGCACGTAATTCGAGCCGATAAAACCTGCTCCGCCAGTAACAAAAATCTTCATGGGCAAACCTCAGGTACGCAGGCCAATGTGGGGTTGAAACTGTGGGTCAATCTTGTCGCGCGTTGGGTTCTCTTGATCACGCTTCGACAATATTGGCGACTGGATACCCCAATCGGCTTTCACCATGGGGTCGTTCCATGCGAGGCCGCGCTCGTCTGTTGGGTTGTAATAGCTGTCTACTAAATACGTGATGGTCATGTCGGTGAGCGACGCAAAACCGTGCGCCACACCTGGCGGAATGAAGATGCCGCGGTGATCGTGCGAGCCATCCGCGCGTGCACCCAAGTCGATCACTTCGGTTGCGCCGTCAGTTGGCGACCCGGTTCGCAAGTCGTGCAACACCACACGGCATGTGCCATAGGGAACGTACCAATAATCGCTTTGATGCAGGTGATAGTGCAGGCCAACGATGCAACCTGCTTGGCGGTCGCCACGGTTACCTTGCACCATTTCGCGGCCAAGCGGAAACCACTGACGGCGATAGGTCTCGATAAAGAAACCGCGCTCGTCTTTGAACATCGAAGGCTCGACAATTTGGACACCACTAATAACGGTTGATTCGGTGATGGTTGCCATTTACTCGAGCTCCACTTTCGAATCGTCGCCCAACATAAGGCGCAACGCGCGCGGCTTCTGTTCCGACCTCGTAACCGAAACATCGCGGCCAATCAGCGAATCAGTAAGTCGATCGATACCAATGATGCTGGAACCGTCGAGCACAACCGAGTGCTCCATCTCGGAGTGCTCCACCTTGCAGTTACGACCAAGCGATGTGTAGGGCCCAATGTAGGAATGATCGATAACCGAGCCGCTGCCGATGACCACAGGGCCGCGAATGCGCGAGCCCTTCACAACTGCGCCCTTTTCGATAACTACTCTGCCCTCAATTTGCGAGGCTGCATCCACGTCGCCTTCGTTGCGGGGCTCGAGTACCTCGAGCACCAAGCGGTTGCACTCCAGCAGCGGGTCTTTCTTGCCGGTGTCAATCCACCAACCCTGCAACACCTGGTGATGCACAACCTTCTTCTGATCGACCAACCATTGAATTGCGTCGGTGATTTCTAGTTCGCCGCGTGGTGATGGCTTGATTGCGCGAACGGCTTCGTTGATTGTTTTGTCAAACAAGTACACACCGACAAGCGCCAAGTCCGATGGCGGGTTGTCGGGCTTTTCGACAAGGCGCACCACGTGGCCGTTCTTATCGATCTCGGCAACACCAAACTGTTTCGGGTTCTCAACATGACACAACAGAATCTGTGCGGTTGGTGCAGTTGCGCCACCGGCAGCACGCGCTGTTTGAAATTCGTTCACAAATTCGGTGAGCCCCTGCTCGAGCATGTTGTCGCCCAGGTACATCACAAAGTCTTCGTCGCCTAGGAAGTCGTGCGCAATCAATACGCAATGTGCAAGCCCCAACGGCGCGTCCTGAGGGATGTAGGTGACCTTGACCCCAAACTGCGAACCGTCGCCAACTGCTGCACGGATCTCTTTGCCCGTCTCGCCAATGATGATGCCGATTTCCTTGATCCCCGCCTTGGCCATGGCCTCGATGCCGTAGAACAAAATCGGTTTGTTGGCAATAGGCACCAATTGTTTGGCGCTGGTGTGGGTGATGGGCCTGAGGCGCGTTCCCGCACCGCCCGACAAGATGAGGCCCTTCATATCGCTTACAGGTTAGGCGATGGAGAGACGAAGGACCGTCCTGCCAACTAGCGTCAAGTTCATGACCGGCCCCCTGTTGCATGCGTTTGCCAAGCCCTCAAAGACCGATTTCATCAGCATTGTTCGGGGCAAAGGCTCGCTGTTGTGGGATGCCAACGGCCGCCAGTACATCGACGCAATTGGCAGCCTGTGGTACTGCCAAGTTGGCCACGGACGCACCGAGATCGCAGAGGCCGTTGCAGCTCAAATCTCCACTCTCGAGACATATTCAACGTTCGACCCGTTTACCAACCAAAAAGCCGACGAGCTTGCCGCCAAACTGCAATCCATCTCGGCGCTTCCACAATCACGCGTGTTTCTCTGCGGAAGTGGTTCGGAAGCAGTTGATACTGCAATGAAACTTGCGCGCGTAGCGCAGGGCCAAGCCGGCCACCCAGAGCGCACCATCATTATTTCGCGCATGCGCGGATACCACGGCACAAACTATGGCGGCACCAGTGCGCAAGGGCTTCCACTAAACAAACAAGGTTTCGGACAACTACTTCCCGAAGTTGTGCAGGTAGACAGTGACAACCTCGAAGACTTGGCAAAGTTCATGAGCGAAAACAGCAAGAAGATTGCCGCAGTCATTGTCGAACCGCTGCAAGGCGCAGGCGGTGTGTGGCCACCACCACCCGGCTACTTGGAAGGTGCACGCAAGTTGTGCGATCAGCATGGCGCGTTTCTTATCTTCGATGAAGTGATCTCAGGGTTCGGCCGCATGGGCACATGGTTCGCAGCCGATCATTACGGCGTCACTCCCGACATGTTGTGCTTCGCCAAGGGCGTTACCTCGGGTTATCAACCACTCGGTGGCGTGTATGTGGGTGCAGCAGTTCGAGAAGCACTCGAGTCGGACCCCAATTTTTTCTTGCGCCACGGGTACACATACTCGGGCCACTCTTCGGTTTGTGCTGCGGCACTCGCCAACCTTGCGATCATCGAACGCGAAGGTTTGGTAGAGCGCGCAAAACATGTTGGAGCGCGTCTCTCCAAGGGCCTTGGTGCATTGGCAACAGACGGCACTATCGATCATGTTCGTGGCGACGGCGCAGTTTGGGCCGCCGGCTTGAAGCCCGATCAAAACAGCGTCACCATTCGAGACCGCATGATTGAACTGGGCGTCATTGCGCGGGCCATCAACACCGACACTGTTGCCTTCTGCCCTCCACTAGTGGTTACAGACGAAGAACTTGACACAATGATCGACACGTTCGCCAACGCGGCGATGGGCAAATAGGGGAACCACATGGCTGGTCAGTTAGCAGGACAACGCGCGTTCATCACTGGCGGCGCAAGCGGCATTGGCGCCGAAATGGCTCGCCGCTTTTCGACAGAGGGCGCAACCGTTGTTGTAGCCGACGTCAACGACACACTCGGCAAAGAAGTTGCTGCGTCTGTTGGCGGCACGTTTGTGCATCTGGATGTCACCAGCGCAACGGCCTGGGACGAAGTGTTTGCCAAGGACAACAAATTCGACATTGTTTGTCTGAATGCTGGCGTTTCCACCTACACCAACGTGATTGGCGACCCAGAACCAACTCCACTCAGCCGCCTCACCAACGACATGTACGAGCGCATCTCCAGCATCAACATCGATGGCGTGGTGTATGGAGCCCGAGCAATTATCCCCCACATGTGCAACCGCAAAAGCGGCCACATCTTGGTTACCGCTTCTCTCGCCGGCATTATCCCCATCGGGCCAGACCCAATTTATGGCCTCACAAAACACGCAATGGTTGGATTCGTTAAATCACTCGGGCAAACACTCGAGCCACACGGCGTGTGCATCAGCGCGCTCTGCCCTGGCTTTATCGACACACCACTTGTCAGCCCACTTGCACGAGTCTTCGCCGAATCGTTCAGCCTTGGCGTGCTTCCCGTAGACATCGCCGGCGACTTGGCAATGCGCGCACTCACCGAGCGAATCAACGGTTCGCAATGGGTGGTTTCTGCAGGCTTCCCAATCGCGCAGTACGAACACAAAGATCCGTTCGCGGGTTAGTCCTTTGGCGCAGCCAGAATTCAATCCGCTCAACCCCGCGTTTAGAGCGCATCCCTACCCGTTCTACGACGATCTTCGTACGAACGAACCAGTCCATGTCACGCCATTCGGAATGGTGGTGCTGACGCGTTACGAAGATGTTTCTTCAACACTCAAAAGCCCCGACTTCAGCCGCGACATTGACAAATACTCCACCGACGCGTCTACCCAAGTGCGACGAGATCGCCGCGAGCGAAACCGCAACAGAACTAAATCAATTCTCAACCTTGACCCACCAGACCACACGAGGCTTCGTCGCATTGTTTCCAAATCGTTCACGCCATCGGCAATGGAACGCCTGCGACCTCGCATGGTTCAGTTAGTAGACGAAGTTCTCGATAAAGCTTCCGACAACGGCGGCATGGAACTAATCGACGACCTCGCATTCCCCGTTCCGTTTCAAATCATTTCCGATCTACTAGATATGCCTACGAGCCGATCTGACGAATTGCGCAACTGGTCACAGATCATCACCAACTCACTAGAGCCGGCAGCAACCGATGAAGAGTTGCTTGCTTCCGACAAGGCCGTGGAAGAACTCGTTCCCTATCTCACCACCATCATCGAGGATCGACGCAAGCATCTTGGCGACGACATGCTGTCCTCGCTCATCACTGCAGAAGAATCCGGCGAACAAATGACCACCGAAGAACTGATGGCATTTTTGGTGTTGCTCTACATCGCAGGCCACGAAACCACTGTCAACCTCATTGGCAACGGAACCTTGGCTCTGCTCAACAACCCAAGCCAACAAAACATTGTTCGACAAAATGGCCTACAGCCACAACACATCGACGAGCTACTTCGCTTCGATGGCCCAGTGCAGCACACCGTGCGCATTCCGCTCAAGGAAGTGCACTACACCGTCGGCGACACCACCCACACCGTGCAACCAGGGACCATGGTGCTCACTTCGCTCGGCGCAGCAAACCACGACTCATCCATGTTTGCCGACCCGCACACACTGCGATTAGACCGAGACAACTCGCATCGCCATATGGCCTTTGCTTCCGGCATTCACTATTGCCTAGGTTCGGCGCTCGCCAAACTAGAAACCGAAGTTGCAGTCGGCTCGCTGTTTACTCGGTTCAAGAACATCTCGATTGAGGGCGAACCAACATGGCGCGACCGCATCACGATCCGTGGCGTCAATCAGTTGAAACTTACTTTTTCGTAAATCGTGCAATGAGGCTGCTGGTGTCCCACCTGCGACCGCCCATAGCAACAACTTCTTCATAAAACTTGTCGACCATTTCGGTCATCGGCAGTTGAGCGCCATTGCGTTTCGCTTCATCAAAGCACATGCCCAGATCTTTGCGCATCCATTCCACTGCAAAACCAAACTCGAACTCATCGCGCACCATTGTCTTCGAACGATTTTCCATTTGCCACGATTGTGCAGCACCCTTAGAAATCACATCAACGACGTCGTCGGGGTTGAGGCCGGCACGCATTGCGAAGTTGAGCGCCTCGGACAGGCCCTGCGCAATACCCGCAATACAAATCTGGTTAACCATCTTTGCTAACTGCCCGGAGCCGGCATTGCCAAGCTGCTTGCAACGTTTTGCATAAGCATCAACGATTGGCTCGATGCGCTCGTAAGCAGCAACGTCGTCGCTTCCACACATGATGGTGAGCTGACCATTTTCCGCGCCTGCCTGGCCACCAGAAACAGGGGCGTCCACAAACCCAATGCCCTTTTCGGCGCACGCAACTGAAAGCTCGCGTGCCAACGTTGCCGACGCTGTGGTGTGATCGACCAATGTCTTGCCTTTGCTCATGCCTGCAAGCACGCCATCGGCACCATAGACAACCGATCGCACGTCGTCATCATTGCCAACGCACATAAATACGACATCAGACTGTTCGGCAACTTCACGCGGAGTTAGTGCAAATGAACCGCCATGCGCTTTAACCCACTCTTCTGCTTTTGCAGTGGTGCGGTTGTACACAACAACCGAATGTGATGCTGCTGCTAAGTGACGCGCCATTGGCCCGCCCATAATGCCGAGACCGACATACCCCACGTTGGCCATATATATGACTACTTCTTAGCGGCGGCTTTGGCGACAGTCTTTGCAGGAGCCTTTGCCACCTTTGCGGCAGGCTTCGCAACGCTCTTTGCTGTTGCTTTAGGTTCTACTTTTGGTGCTGGCTTTGCAGCCTGCTTCACCAACTTGGCACCCTTCGAAGGCTTCAACACACCTTGCTCGAGTGCCGCATCCAGCCAAACCTCTGCAGCATCGGTCGAAACCTTGAGCGCAGGAGAAATTTCGGAAATCAAGTTGATTCGAGCGCGGTCGTACATGGTTTTTTCGGCAGCCGAAAGCGCCGAGTCGCGGTCGCGGGCGGCCAAGTTACGAACAACTTCGGCAACTTGATATACGTCGCCACTCTTCAGTTTTTCTTGGTGGTTCTTAAATCGTCGCGACCAGTTTGCTGGCACGCGTGGGTCCGCCTTCGAGAGCACCGATCGCAAGTCTTCAAGTTCCGATTTGGACACTGGTGGCCGCACTCCAACTTGATTGGCCATTGCGGTTGGTACCGAAAGCGTCATCTCGTTGATGACGGTCTTCAAAATGAGGTACTCCTGGGTGGCTCCGAAGGCCTTCATGCGCTTGATGCCATGCACGATGCAGGCGCCATGCTGCGGGTAAATAACGGTGTCACCTTTTTTAAATTTCACAGAAGCGACCTCTCTTAAGACTGACCCCGAAAGGATAGGCGTTCCGTACCCCTAACCCACAAAAATCAAGGGTTATTCACGCCACAATAGGCACTCAATTGGCGCCCCCGGTAGGAATCGAACCTACGACCTACGGATTAGAAGTCCGCCGCTCTATCCATCTGAGCTACGGGAGCATTAGTCCCTCCAAATCTACAGCCGTGCCAACTACCGTCGAGGTGTGAGATCTCGCTTACTTGTGGTGTTTGCCGCAGTGTGTTTCGCAACCACAGGGACATCACAGGAGCTTGGGCCAGACAACCTTTCCCCGCTGGGCGTGGCCACAATGCGCACCATCATCGGCGCAGCCTTCCTCATCGTTATTGCCGCAGTCATGCGCACCAAGCAGTCCCGAACCGAATACAAACCCGTGGCACCATGGTTATGGTTCGCTGCTGGGCTTGGCATGGCCCTCTTCGCAGCAGCATTCTTCGCCGGCGTGCGCTCTACAGGCATTGCAATCGGCACGGTTTTTGCACTCGCATCGGCCCCTTTGTTCACCGGTGTGATTTCGGTAATTATTCAGAAAGTACGGCCAACCCGCCAATGGCTCATCGCAACAGTTGTTGCCATTATCGGCATGTCAATTCTGGTACTTGCAGGAAACGATGCCCAACTAAACGTTGGCGGCATTGGCCTTGCACTACTTGCAGGTTTTGGCTATGCGCTCTTTGCAGTTGCGAGCAAATACTTGGTTGCATCGGGAATGCCCGGCGAACAGTCGATGGCCAGAGTATTTGTCATTGCTGCAGTGATACTCGCTCCTTCATTATTCTTCGTTGATCTCGAATGGCTCACTCAACCGAGTGGCATCGTGCTTGTTGTCTGGCTTGGCGTTGTTTCAGTCGGTCTCGCCTATTGGGCATACGCAACTGGCCTGCGCACCCTTGCACCAAGCGAGACAACAATGCTCACGCTTGTTGAGCCTGTTGTGGCAACGGTGCTTGGTGCAGTGATCCTTGATCACCAGCCAACAGCGTGGGCGTGGTTCGGAATTGTTGTGGTGATCGGTGCACTCGCCTACGAGTCGCGTCCATCTCAGAAAAATGTGCGACACTAAGCAGATGCCTCGCGCGCTTCTCAGTGTGTACGACAAAACTGGAATAGTTGAATTTGCCCAACAACTACACCAACTTGGTTGGGAGCTGATTTCCAGTGGCGGTACCGCAACAGCAATTTCTGCTGCAGGAATTCCGGTCATTGACGTTGCAGAAATTACTGGCTATCCCGCAATATTGGGCCACCGCGTGGTCACGTTGCATCCCTCTATCCATGGCGCTTTGCTCGGCGACTTGAGTGATGCTGCGCATGTTGCCGAGATGGAACAGCTCAACATTTCACCCATCTCACTTGCTGTTGTGAACTTGTATCCGTTTTCAAGCAATCCAAGTATCGAACTGATCGATGTCGGCGGCCCCGCCATGGTTCGTGCAGCCGCGAAGAACCACGCCCATGTTGCGGTGGTGACCAATCCATCGCAATACGACGAAATACTTGCAGCGATCAAGTCTGCAACTGGCATTGATGCGGCAATGCGAAGATCGCTCGCGGCGCAGGCATTCGCTGTCACTGCGCAATACGACGCACAAGTTGCTCGGTGGTTTAGCGACGACACGGCTGCCCTGCCGCAGTACATGAGCCTGCATTTAATACGCGAAGACACCCTGCGATACGGGGAGAACCCACACCAACAAGGTGCGCGTTACCGCATTGATAGCACCACCAGTTGGTGGAGCACCGCACAACAACTGGGCGGCAAAGAGATGAGTTATCTAAATGTGCTCGATGGCGAGGCGGCGTGGAACTTGGTGTCGAGCTTTAACGAGCCCTGCGTTGCCATCATTAAGCACGCCAACCCCTGCGGCTTAGCCGTGGCCGAAAACATCGAAACCGCGTACGAACGCGCATTGGCTTGCGACCCAGTTAGCGCATTTGGCGGTGTCGTTGCCCTCAATCAATTGGTGAATCTTTCAGTTGCTGAACAAGTGATTGACATCTTCACTGAAGTAGTCATTGCCCCAGCATTTATGCCTGATGCCCTGGAGCTTTTGCAAACGAAGAAGAACTTGCGCATCATCGTCGCCGAGCGACCAAAGGGCGGACAGCTCCACATGCGATCAATCGATGGTGGCTTGCTCGTTCAGGAATCCGATGTGGTGGAGACACCCGTTGATTCGTGGCGAGTGGTGTCCGTCGCAACCCCGACCAAAGCGCAACTTGCTGATGCTGCTGTGGCGTGGATTGCATGTGCTTCGGTTTCATCCAACGCCATCACGCTTGTTCGAGATGGTCAAACGGTAGGAATCGGCGGAGGTCAGCAAAACCGAGTTGATGCAACCCGGCTTGCTTGTGAACGTGCTGGCGAGCGCGCTCACGGCGCAGTTGCAGCAAGCGATGCGTTCTTTCCATTCCGCGATGGCCCAGACATGCTTGCGCGCCACGGAGTTGCTGTTGTCGTGCAGCCCGGCGGAAGCCAGCGTGACGAAGAATCCATCGCTGCAGCAAACGAACATGGCATCGTCATGATCTTTACGGACATCCGTCACTTCAAACATTAAACATTTTGTAAAGCAACGGCGTCGCTGCTTAATTTTTTGTACAAAACCTAAGGTGCAATTTTTTTTGTCAACTACTGTCTCGTCGTGGCAGGCGGTTTGGGACCAATTTTGGCTTCCCAGCACCTGTGTGTCTCCTCTCGGGAAGCCGATCCTCGCTCCTCTGCCCTAACGCTTTCGGCCCACGAATTGGGCATTACGGGGGTTGCCTCAATCACGATTTCTGACCTTATATTTTTCCGTGGCGAAATCGACGCACACACGCGGTCGCTCCTCAACCAACTGCTTGTCGACCCATTGCTGCAAACTGGCGAATGGGACTCCAATGTTGCATCTGATTTGCGAATTGTAGAAACGTCACTTCATCCCGGCGTAACCGACGCAGTGACTGACGAATTGGTTCGTCTAGCTTCGCGCATGGGCCTCGGTATCACCGGCGTAGCAAGCGGCAAGCGCTTCGCAATAAAGGGAACGCTTTCAGAACACGATCTCCACCGGCTGGTCTCCTCGCTATTGGCGAACCCCATCATTGAACGCTGGAGCGTTGACCAACCCATTGATCCGGCGTTTGTCAACCCCGAAGCAGTCGCGGCTGGTGCTGTCGAGCAAGTGAGCATTGAACCGACAACTTCTCACGAGCAATTAGCAGACATTAATAAGGAGCGGGGCTTGGCAATGGACCCCGAGGAAATGATTGCCGTCCGAGATCATTTTGCAACACTGCAACGCTTGCCAACAGACATTGAACTGGAAACAATCGCTCAAACTTGGAGCGAGCATTGCTCCCATAAAACTTTTCGCGCCAGCATCACCACTACAACCGGCGAGAAACGTGACTCGTTGATCAATGCGCTAAGGCAGACCACCGATCAAATCAACAGCCCGCATGTGCGCAGCGCATTTGTCGGCAATGCGGGCATCATTTCATTTACCGCTGGGCGAACACTTGCGCTTAAGTGTGAAACCCACAACCACCCAAGCGCAGTGGAGCCATTTGGCGGCGCGAACACCGGTGTCGGCGGCGTCATCCGAGACATCATGGGCGCAGCGCATCAGCCCATTGCGTGCACCAATATTTTGTGTTTCGGTAACCCAGACACCGATCCTCTGCTCGTTCCAGATGGCGTCTTCCCACCGCAACGAACGCGCGCGGGTGTGGTCGATGGAATTGCCGATTACGGCAACAAGATTGGTTTACCAACGGTTGCGGGCGCTGTGTTGTACGACGCGGGATACACCGCCAACCCGCTGGTGTATGCGGGATGCATCGGAGTATCGAATTCGTACACCGAGCAAATACCACCGCAGCCTGGTGATCGTGTTGTGGTGTTGGGCGGACGCACAGGCCGCGACGGGCTGCGAGGTGCAACATTTTCTTCCATGACAATGGATGCAACCACCGGCGACGTCTCGGGTGCAAGCGTTCAAATTGGCGATCCGATTACAGAAAAACTGCTCATCGATTTACTTGCTGATGCACAGCATTTGTACAGGTCGATTACCGATTGCGGAGCAGGAGGCCTTTCTTCTGCCATCGGCGAAATGGCCGAGGGCGTAGGTGCCGACGTTGAACTTTCCACCATCAAGTTGAAATACCCAGGCCTTGCACCGTGGGAGATTTGGCTATCTGAAGCACAAGAACGCATGGTGATTGCAGTGGCGCCAGAACGTTGCGCCGAAGTACAAGCGCTCTGTCACATTCACGGCGTTGACTACACAGACGCCGGCATGTTCACGGGAGACAACCAACTGGTTGTGCGCTTTCTCGGCAAACCAGTGCTGCAACTGGACACGCATTTCTTGCACAGCGGCCGACCACAACGAAAAATGATTGCCGAAATGCCTCGCGTAGCAAGGACTCTGCCGACAGAGGCGCCAACGTGGCTCACTCGACAAAACAGCGTTGATGTTTTGCTAGCACTGCTATCGCATCCCAATATTGCCAGCAAGGCGAATGTGATTCATCGCTACGATCACGAAATTCGTGGCGCAACTGCAGTTCGACCGCTAGTTGGCATCCACGGAGATGGTCACGGTGATGGCGTTGTGATTGCAGAACCAACTGATGACTTTGGTTTTGCCATCGGTATTGGTGTCAACCCTTGGTATGGCGTACTCGACCCCGAGGCCATGGCCCTCGCCGCAATCGATGAGGCCATGCGCAATGTGGTGTGCGTAGGTGCCGACCCACGCAAGGTGGCGCTGTTAGACAATTTTTCGTGGGGAGACCCACGGCGACAAACAACTTTGGGCGAACTCGTTGCTGCAGTTGATGGCTGCTGTCGTGGTGCACTTGCATTTCAGGCGCCATTCGTTTCAGGAAAAGATTCGCTCAACAACGAGTACATGGGTTCTGACGGCGAACGACATTCCGTACCGCCAACGCTGGTGATCACGGCGGTTGCACACGTGCCTGATGCCAACGGCACCATCACCTCAGACTTGAAACAGCATGGCAATGTGCTCATGCTGATCGGATTCACTACGCCAGAATTTGGCGCTAGCCACGCATCAATGGTGTGCCAGCAAGCCCTAGAAGGTTCTGTCCCCCAGTTCGATGAAGCAGCCCCCGCTCGCTACTCGGCGCTTCACTCGGCAATCACCCAAGGGCTCATTGTCTCGGCACACGATTGCTCGGAGGGCGGCCTTGCCGTCACGTTGGCCGAAATGGCGATGGGCGGCAGGCTCGGAGTCGTCATGTCTCAGCATCATGACCACTTCACACAACTCTTCAGCGAATCGCTGGGGCGCGTTGTCATTGAAGTACAACCGCAGCACGAAGCCACGGTTGCTGCGTTGTTTGATCGATGCGAAGTAATCGCCAAAGTCGACAACGGCGCAATGTTTATTCTCAGCGACGGTTCGAAAGTAGCAATTGAAACGCTTCTCAACTCGTGGACGCAACAATGACAGCCCAACCGCACGCACTCGTGATCACGGCGCCAGGCACCAATCGCCACCCAGATGTGATGTTTGCGTTACGTCAAGCCGGCGCAACTGCATCGACAGTCAACCTCGTACAACTTGCGCAAAACCCAGACGCGTTGCGAGCCGCCCAAATGATCGTTATCGCCGGCGGTTTTTCATTTGCCGACGCACTCGGCGCGGGCCGGCTTTTTGCACTCGAGCTCGAGCACATCATTGGCAGTGAGTTGGAGTTGTTTGCAAAATCGGGCAAACCAGTGCTCGGTATCTGCAATGGCTTTCAGACACTTGTTCGTCTTGGTGTTCTCCCAGGCGGCAACGACGCAGCACTCGGCCACAACGAACAAGGCGGTTTTCAATGTCGTTGGGTCTCAATGAAACCTGTTTCAAAAAACTGTGCTTGGACAGAGCGCCTGACAGACGACATATATTGCCCAATCGCCCATGGCGAGGGTCGTTTCACTTGTGACGATAAAACGTTGCAATCGCTGCAGCAACACGATCAAATCGCATTCACCTACTCTTCGCCCAATCCAAATGGATCGCACGCAGACATTGCTGGCATTTGCGACCAAACGGGAATGGTGCTTGGCATGATGCCGCACCCAGAGAATCACATTGTTGCTCGACAACACCCACAGTTTCACCGAGGCCGCCGTGACGGTCTTGGTCTGCCACTGTTTGAGCAGGGAGTGCGCATTGCAAACGCTTAGCCCGCTTACCGATGTAACACTTGATCTCCCCGATCGCAGAGTTGGCAAGGTTCGGGTTTCGTACGCGCTACCCAACAACCAAAGATTGTTTGTGACCACCGATCGACTGTCTGCTTTTGATCACATCGTCGCAGCAATTCCGCACAAGGGTCAGGTTTTAAATCAGTTGGCAGCGTGGTGGTTTGATCAGACTCGCGACATCATCAACAACCATGTCGTTTCCATCCCCGATCCGAATGCGACTATCGCACTTGCAGCCACGCCATTGCCAGTTGAGGTGATTGTTCGTGGGGTGATGACGGGTTCGACCAACACGTCATTGTGGAAGTTGTACGAGCAGGGGAAGCGCGAAATATATGGATACACATTCGACAACGGCATAGCAAAAAACACGCTGCTCAAACATGCCATTGTCACCCCAACAACAAAAGGCGACGCGGGAAACCACGACGAGCCACTTTCCTGCGACGATGTGGTTTCGCGCGGTCTCGTTGATGCCACAACATGGAACGCTGTGTGCGACACGGCACTGAAGCTTTTTGCTCGAGGACAAGCAGTTGCCAAACAGGCGGGGTTGCTGCTTGCCGATACAAAATACGAATTTGGTCTTGATCAGCAGGGACAGTTACTGATTATCGACGAAATGCACACGCCAGATTCTTCGCGCTACTGGGAATTATCGACGTTAGAGCAACGAATCGCAGACGGCGAAGAACCCGAAAGTTTGGATAAAGAGCCAATTCGTTTGGCGCTTGCATCGGCTGGATATCGAGGAGATGGCGAACCACCAAAACTTGACGATCAGGTAATTGCTGCAACTACGTTGCGCTACATCACCGCATTCGAACGTCTCACTGGTGCTTCTTTTTCGCCAGGAAGTTACCCAGTCCAACCTCGTCTTGTACGAGCACTGCAGAAAGCACAGGTGCTATGAAAACACCATTCGATAATGATTCCCCTCGTGAGGAATGTGGTGTGCTCGCTATCTCTTCCGTCAATCATGACGCCGCACAACTTTCATTCTTTGGCTTGTTCGCGTTACAACATCGAGGGCAAGAAGCCGCTGGTATTGCCGTCGCCGACGGCAAACAGGCTCGTCTACACAAAGACGTTGGTCTTGTTGGACAAGTATTTACCCCGCACACACTCGCACCGCTTGCTGGGCAACACGCCATTGGCCACACGCGCTACTCGACAACGGGTGCGCCAGGCGCTCGAAACGCCCAGCCATTCTTGGTGGAGACCATTCACGGCCCACTTGCTGTTGCACATAACGGCAATCTGGTCAATGCACCAGAGCTTCGCGAAGAATTGCTCACCAAGGGTTTCGGCCTTACCGCAAGCAGCGATACCGAAGTCATCACGTTGATGCTTGCAAGCGCGGGCGGCTCCTCTTGGGAAACTCGACTAGAACGAACACTCCCCGCGTGGCAGGGCGCATATTCGTTAGTTGTCCTGGCCGAGAACCGCGTGATTGGAGTGCGCGACCCGTGGGGATTCCGTCCGCTGTCGCTCGGCCGTTTGCCAAACGGTGGCTGGGCCTTCGCATCAGAGACGTGTGCGCTGCGCACACTGGACTGCACCGAAATTAGCGAGGTGCAACCTGGCGAGATTGTCACTGCGCAGGGAACCGAACTCATTCGCAAGCAAGCACAAATTCCACACGTGCCCCAAGCCCGATGCACGTTTGAATTCGTGTACTTCTCACGCCCAGACTCCGAATGGGACAACCGCAGCGTTCACTCGGTACGCCAGCGCCTTGGCGAACAGCTCGCCCACGAAGCGGCTATCGACGCAGATGTTGTGGTGCCAGTGCCCGACTCATCAATTCCTGCAGCAGTTGGCTTCTCCCGCGTGAGCGGAATTCCTTACAACGACGGACTTATCAAGAATAGATACATCGGCCGCACCTTTATCGAGCCAACACAAAGCATGCGCGCAAAAGGTGTTGCAATGAAATTCAACACGCTCGACGAAAATCTCAAGGGCAAGCGGGTCATCATGATCGACGATTCGCTCGTTCGCGGAACTACAGCCGGACGACTTGTTGCATTGCTACGTGATGCGGGGGCAACCGAAGTACATGTGCGAATTACGTGCCCCCCAATCACTCATGCGTGCCACTTTGGTGTCGACATGGGACACGATGACGATCTCATTTCGTCTCGGCTTGCCCTCGAAGAACTAAGAAAAGAGATCGGTTGTGATTCGCTTGCGTTTCTTTCACTCGAGGGAATGATGAAAGCCGTTGGCAAAGAAGACGGCTACTGCAATGCATGTTTCACCGGCGCATACCCCATCACCATTACCAAGCGATTGAGCAAAGGAATGTTCGATCAGGTGCTTGCATGACCAACACGCTCAACATTTTGGTCGTAGGTAGCGGTGCTCGCGAACACGCACTAGCCACCAAAATCAGCGAGTCGCCACGATGCGCAACACTGCACGTCGCCCCAGGCAATGCGGGTACACCAGGGACACGACACCATGTTGCAGCAACCGATATCGAAGGCATCGTCTCGCTGTGCCACACCAACCACATTTCACTGGTTGTTGTAGGGCCAGAGGCACCGCTTGCGGCAGGGCTGGTTGATGCGTTGCTCGCATCTGGGATCGCAGCGTTTGGCCCCTCTCAAGCGCTGGCCCGCCTTGAATCCGACAAGTCGTATGCGCGAGCAATTGCGCACTCGTTGAACCTGCCTGGCCCTAGGTACGCAGCATTTGCTCAGGGTGAAACAAATGCGGCCTTGCAGTGGTGGAAAGACTTTGGCGCAAACATTGTGGTGAAACAATCCGGGTTGGCGGGAGGAAAAGGCGTCGTCGTTCCCAACTCGGCGCAAGAAACCGCCGAGGCAATTCGCGAGGCGCTCCTAGTTGGCGACGTGGTGTTAGAAGAGCGTCTTATTGGCACCGAATGCTCGATGATTGCAATGAGCGATGGCAAAACAAGCGTTGCGTTTCCTCTGGCCCAAGATCACAAACGAATTGGCGAAGGCGATACCGGGCTCAACACTGGCGGCATGGGCGCATACGCACCAGCGCCAGTGCAGTTCTCGGCCGAAGAACTGCACAACATGTTCATCACTCCTGTCATTGATCATTTCGCAGCCGCAGGCACACCATTCATTGGGGTGCTTTTTGCCGGAATCATGCTCACTGCAGATGGGCCCCGATTGCTTGAATACAACTGCCGCTTCGGCGACCCCGAGGCCCAAGTGCTGCTCTCACTGCTCGATTCAGACTTGGTTGAGTTGTTACTCGCGTGCGTCAATACGTCACTCTCACCAGGCCACCTCACCATTCGGGCAGGAAGCGCACTTGGCGTGGTGCTGGCATCGCACAACTATCCACATTCGCCCCGCACTGGCGACATCATTTCTCCACTGCCAAGCACTAACCCAATGTGTGCTGTCTTCCACGGCGGAACCGAACTACAAAATGGAAATCTAGTCACGGCCGGCGGGCGCGTACTTACCTGTGTCGGCTTCGGCACAACGCTTGAAGAAGCCAGAACCCATGCGTACTCCACTGCCACGCGTATTTCATTCGATGGCATGCAACTGCGTAGAGACATCGCGTGGCGTGCGCCCGGAGCAACCATTAAGTCGTACGCATCCACAGGTGTGAACATCGACGAGGGCACGCGCGCGGTAGACCTCATTAAGGCAAGCGTCGCAAAAACTTCAACATCACAAGTTCTACGTGGCGTTGGCGCATTTGGCGGCGCACTTGACGTGTCGTTTCTGAAAGAGTTTGATCACCCCGTGCTAGTTGGTTCAACTGATGGCGTTGGAACTAAAGTTGAACTTGCTGCGCGGACTGGCCGAATTCGCGGAACCGGCCACGACATCGTCAACCACTGCGTAAATGACGTGTTGGTGCAACGCGCATACCCACTCTTCTTTCTTGACTATCTCGCTTCGTCAAAAATCGATGCAGAAATGGTTGCCGAAGTCGTTGGCGGTATGGCAGATGCATGCGCCGCAGCAGGTTGCGTGCTACTTGGTGGCGAGACCGCCGAAATGCCTGGTGTCTATTCGCCGGGGGCCTTCGACATTGCGGGGACTCTCGTGGGGGTGGCCGAACGTGAGCAATTGCTGCCTCTTCCCACCATCGCCGCGGGCGACGTATTGATTGGGGTTACCTCAAACGGGCCACACACCAACGGTTACTCGTACCTGCGCAAACTCTTTGCCTGGATCCCAATGGAGTCTCAGCCAGTGCCACTCGACCGACCGCTAGTGGAGGCCTTACTTGAACCTCATCGCAATTACTTGCCAGTCCTCAAGGACGCGCTAAAAACCGAACTCGTGAAGGCACTCGTGCACATTACGGGTGGCGGACTGCCAGAAAATATGCCCCGAGTACTACCCCAAGGAATTGGCGCAAATATCACTCTTGGTTCTTGGCCGATGCCACCGTTATTCCAATTAGTCAGCGAACTCAGCGCGCTCGAAATGAACGAGCTGTATCGAACACTCAACATGGGCATCGGCATGGTGGTCATTGTGGCGCCACAGCACGTCGAAGCTGTTCAAGCATCCATTGGTGAACAAACGTGGATCATTGGCGAACTCACCAGCGATCACAACAAGGTGTTGCTGCAGTGACAACGCGGCTCTTGGTGTTGGCCTCAGGAAACGGCTCCAACCTGCAAGCAATTATTGACGCATGCGAAACGCAGGTGCTGCAGGCACAAGTCATTGGCGTAGTTTCAGACAATCCCAATGCCTACGCACTAAGCCGCGCAGCCCAACACAACATTGCATCCAAGGTTGTGGATCCAGCCAACCTCAACAAACACGAGTTCAACGCCCAACTCGCCTCAGCCGTTGTCGAATTTCATCCCGACATCGTGGTTCTTGCGGGTTTTATGCGTCTGCTCGCCAACAACTTTCTGGCGCGCGTTTCACAGCAAATTATCAACGTGCATCCAGCCTTGCCAGGAGAACTGCCTGGCACAGGCGCCATCGAACGGGCATTCGCGCAGTTTGTTGCAGGAGAACGCTCCCAATCTGGTGTCATGGTTCATTTCGTCACCGACGAAGGAATAGACAGCGGCCCAGTTATTTGCCAAGACACCGTGGCCTTTGCACCCGACGACACATTGCAGACCTTCTCGCAACGAATGCATGAAACAGAGCACCGACTGCTCGTTAATGCCCTACTCATCACCATCCCTCAAACACAGAAAGCGACAACACCATGACATCAAACGCCGATTTCTTTTCCTATTTCGAAGGACTCACCTTCGACGATGTTGTTGTCGTCCCTGGATACAGCGACGTCTTGCCAGACGCCGTTGACACAAGCACAACCTTTGCTCGCGACATTCAACTTGCCGTGCCACTTGTTTCTGCCGCGATGGACAAGGTCACCGAGTCGCGACTTGCCATTGCACTTGCGCGAGTAGGTGGTCTTGGCATTATTCATCGCAACCTCACCATCGACGACCAGGCCGCAGAAGTAAGGCGTGTGAAACGCTCGCAATCGGGCATGATCACCGACCCCGTCACGCTGCCCCCGACAGCAACATTGCAAGACGCCGAGAACTTGATGCATCGCTACCACTTCTCTGGCGTACCGATCACCGACCCAAAGGGCCACCTGGTGGGAATCCTGACCAATCGCGACATTCGCTTCTGCAAACCTTCCGACTATCAGAAGCCCGTTACCGAGTTCATGACTTCAACCAACTTGATCACGGCCGATGTGGGTACGTCGCTCGACACCGCACGAGACATCTTGCAACAACATCGAATCGAAAAACTTCCGCTCGTTGACGCCGATGGCACGCTTCGCGGTTTGATCACGGTGAAAGACATTATGAAACGACAGGACTTCCCTCACGCCACACGCGATTCGGGCGGACGCCTTCGTGCGGGTGCAGCAGTAGGTGTTGGTGAAGATCTCGAACAAAGAGTGCAAGCACTTGTCGATGCCGACGTCGACGCAGTTGTTGTCGATACAGCGCACGGACACTCTGCTGGGGTAATGAACGCCGTTCAACGCATCAAATCTCAGTGGCCAGAATTAGCAGTTATCGCCGGAAACGTTGTGACCGAAGAAGGCGTAGACGCGTTGCACAAAGCAGGGGTAGACGCAATCAAAGTTGGCGTTGGCGCAGGCTCAATCTGTACCACTCGAGTGGTTGCCGGTGCCGGCATGCCACAGCTCTCTGCCATTTGGTTCACTGCACAACGCGCGAAACAACTTGGGATACCGCTCATCGCCGATGGTGGTGTCACCTACTCGGGAGACTTGGTGAAGGCGTTTGCCGCTGGCGCAACCGTCGTCATGCTCGGCAGCCTCCTTGCCGGAACCGATGAAGCGCCTGGCGAAGTAGAACTGTTTGAAGGCAGGCGATACAAGAGCTACCGAGGTATGGGTTCGCTTGGTGCCATGCAAGGTTTGGGCGCCGACCGATACGGCTCGGCACAAAGCGGCACACCGCAACGAAACAAACTTGTTCCTGAAGGCATCGAAGGCCGCGTTGCATACGCGGGGTCGCTCGCAGACGTCATCTATCAACTTGTTGGTGGCTTGCGCTCGGGCATGGGTTACGCAGGCGCAGCCAATCTTTCCGAACTGCACACCCGTTCACGCTTTATGCGCGTGACCACGGCCGGGCGGGAAGAAAGCCACCCACACGACGTGACGATTACCCACGAAGCCCCCAACTATCACGCATAACAGTCACCTACGCTCTGACGTGTGATCCTGCACCTCATCAATAGAACCGACTGGGAAGCAGCGCAGCAGACGGGTGTCGTGCAGCCAGCATCGCTAGCAAGCGAAGGCTTTGTTCACTGCTCTACCGAGCACCAAATGGTTGCAGTTGCCAACAAGTACTACACAGGCACGAACGACATGCTGCTGTTGCACATCGACCCCAAACTTCTTGCCAGCCCACTGAAATGGGAGCCACCCGCACACATCGATGGCTCGCCCGCTCTACCTGGTGAACCGTTCTTCCCCCATATATATGGCCCCATCAACATCGACGCAGTCACAGAGATCATCGAGTTTCCTTCAATGCCAGACGGAACGTTTGTTGCGCCGTCGCAATTGAACACCTTCACCGTGCATAACATCGCACAAACACCACAGCACTGGGGCGAAGCAGCACAGTGGGGTTTCGAAGCCTGGGCTCACGAGTTTCCCAACGACACAGCGCAGACATATCTGGACCTTTACTCCCATTCCGACGGCACAAGCGGCCGGCTTGCCGAAACATTTGTTGCAATCGACTCAAACGACATGCTGCTTGGTTGCGTCACTCTGATAGACGATGACGAACTGCCAAATGCAACGGAACCTGGGCCTTGGGTAGCTGCGCTCTTCGTTCATCCTTCTGCTCGCGAGCACGGCGTTGCCAATGCGCTCCTCTCCTACCTGATATCTCGCGCCCAGCAACTTGGCTTCAAGCAACTCTTCCTCTATACAGAAGATAAGCAGAGTTGGTACGAACAAAAGGGCTGGCGCTACTTGCGCAACACAAAGCTCAACAAGTTGCCGCACGTTGTCATGCAGCTAAATATCGGTTCTTGATCAGTCGAACTTGTATCGAACTTCCACAGTTACCGAAACTTCCTGAACACCAAGATCGATCTCGGTCTTTGCACTAGTTGCCATATCGTTTGAGCCCACTATCGCACGGGCCTCCCAAGATGGCGAAGAGATCTCGGTGATGTACTGAAGATCTCCTAAATCCAACTCCAGCAAGTCGGCGTACGACTCGGCTTTGGCTTTGGCAGCCTTCACAGCCTTCTCTCGCGCGTCATCCGCGGCATCTTGTGTGTCGAGCAATATTGGAACGACCGAATTGATTTGCACGCTGTTGCCCACTGCAGCAACTACTGCATCTACGACGTCGCCGGCCTTTGTCGTATCGCGCAACGTAACCGCAAATGCCTGAGTGCCCCTGTACCCGCTCACAGAACCAGACGAACCGTCGGTGTTATACGTATATTCCGGATACACGCTGACGTTCTGTGTCGAGAAGTCTTCGCTTACTACGCCTGCTTCCTCTAATGCTTTGCGCGCCTTCTCAGACCCTTCGGCCACCTTTGACAGTGCCTCCTCGGTATTTTCCGCAAGCACGCTGATCGAGAAAGTAAACGAAACGCCGTCTGGCACTACTTTCGCCGTGCCGGTTGCCTGCACCGTTACGCCGTGCGTGCCCGCATCTGCACCGTTATAGGTGTCGCCACCGCCAATGCTGCAACCTGCTAAAACCACTGCCAACACCGACACTGCAAACAATGAACCGCGTTTGTTGATCATCTCTCTATTCTGCCCGATCGGGCAGCATCAACAGGTTCAGGCCTTACGCCTCTTACGGAATACCAGCCACTCGCCCACCAACACGGTGAGGCCCAACAACAACATCGTCACTAACCCGGCGTTGGCATCAATGATTAGCCACAACAACGCAACAGAGCCAAACATAAAACGCATTGGTTCAGTCGAACTTGGCACAAATTCCAAACCTCTTGCGCGGTGTTTCACCAAGGTGCTGAGCACAAGCACAATTGCTGCCGCCAACACCACCGATCGTCCGTACTCATGCAAGCCCCGTGTTGCGATTGCAAACGCATTCTTTCGCAACAGTGTTTGGTCATCTTGCACCACCGTGTTGTACATGCCCTCCACCACAGCCATCAACAACAACACCAACACGCCGGCGCCCACCCATGCGTTGCCCACGTATTGAACGCCCCGCCTTATTGGCCGACCAAGCACAATTGCCAACGCTGCGAACAACAACGCCAAGGCAGGCAGCAACGTTGCCAAACCATCAAGGATGGTGACGCCCGTCTGCACCTTCTTCAACCCCTGCACGTCGAACAACTCCACATCAAGAGCCAAGCGCGTATCGGAAACGTCAGTTAGGAAAACCGCTCCGTCGCCAATCAACGAATCAACCAACAACCCCACGTACTTGGTGAGGTCGACAACTCCCGCAACGTCGGCCTGGTCCGACTGCTTATCCAACAACACTGCCTTCACCGCCTCGTGCGCCTGCCTGTTCACCTCGCGCCACAACGCCGCCATCTCTTCCGAGCGCACCATGCTTGTTGCTCGCTCACGCACCACCACAGCAAACGATTGATCGACTGTCTCAGACAACACCGCAAGCTGCTCGGGCAGCACACCGTTCAGCCTTTGCTCAATGTCTGCAACATTCATTACCGCTTCGGTGATCTTGTCGACAATTTCGCCCTGGATGGCCGAATCCTTGATCATCGGCGCAACGGTCTTCACATACGAGTCGGTGTTCAGGATTTGGTTTCGCGACCACACGGCCACAACCGAAGCCGCAAGCAACACCCCGCTCAGCGCCGCCATACCAATAGCCACCCTGGTGCGGATTTTCCTTGCAACTACCGCATCAGCCGTCATTTCCCCATCATAAATGCTTTCCCTTCATCGCCTAGCGTCTACAGACATGAGCAATATCGACCCAGACAAACTCAAGATGTTCTCGTTCATGCTCTTCAGCAAACTTGAAGGTGCCGTCACTTCGGGCATGATCCACCTGGGCGACCAACTTGGCCTCTACAAGGCCCTCGCTGCGGCCAATCAACCACTCACCACCGCGCAACTCGCCCACGCCACCCAACTGAACGAACGCTGGGTTCGCGAATGGGCCTACAACCAGGCCTCCGCAAAGATGATCTCCACCGACAACGCGCCTTCGCCCACACCCAACATCACCGACGACACCTTCTTTCTTTCACCCGAGCAAACGGTGGTGCTCGCCACCGACGATCACCCCGCATTCGGCATGGGCATGTTTCACCGCCTTCCTCAAACTATGGAGTCACTCAAGCGCATGCCCGAAAGTTTTCGCACCGGCATCGGCCACAACTACGACAGCCACGGCCCCGAAGGCGCTGTTGGCATCGAACGCAGTTTTGAACCGTGGACAAATGCCAACCTCGTCTCGGCCGTTCTCCCCGCCCTCACCAACATCACCAACTTGCTCCAGCAAGGTGCACAAGTTGCCGACGTGGGATGCGGCGCTGGCGGCGCAGTGCTACTCATGGCCAAGGCATTCCCCACAAGCACATTCACTGGCTACGAGATCAGCCAATACGCACTAGACCGCGCAGCCCAAAAGCTGCAGGAATCAAAACTGAGCAACGCTCATTTCAGCGATGCTCGCACCAGCCCATTACCAAACGACCACTCGCTCGATTTCGTCACCACATTCGATTGCATTCACGACATGACTCACCCCGCCGAAATGATGCAAGCCATTCACGCCAGCCTCAAACCAAACGGCACTTGGCTACTCGTCGATATCAAAGCTCACGACACATTCGCCCTAAACGCACAAAAGAATCCAATGGCTCCACTCATGTACGGCATCAGCGTGCTCTCATGCATGTCATCTGCCATGTCGGCACCCGGCGGTGCTGGCCTCGGCACACTTGGCCTCTCGGCAACCAACGCGCAAGCAATGGCCAAGGCTGCGGGCTTCTCTCAGTTCAACAAACTAGATATCGACCATTCGGTCAACGCCTTCTACGAAATCCGGCCGTAGCCACCGACGCGCCGCACCACTAATATGTAGTGCACAAGCGTTCGTAGCTCAATGGATAGAGCATCTGACTTCGGATCAGAGGGTTGGCGGTTCGAGTCCGTCCGAGCGCACTTGTTTAAAGGGATTCAGACCACCTGGTGTCTATTTCTCCACCAAAGTCAGTCTTTTAGTCAGTCTTTGAAAAGGAATCTGAAAGCAAAGACGAAATGTTACGAATATCAGTAGGCAGCAAAACCATTAGTTGAATATTCGATATGTTCGCGAGCATCTGCTTCTTTTCCATGTTCTTTTTATAGCTTGCGTCATCCATATAGCCCGCAAATTCCACGAAGGTTTCCCCAATTTTCCAGTCCCCACGAAGCTTCCCTTTCGGGTTGTACTCCTCATGCATCGGGTACATGGAATGACAACTTTGGTGCAGCACCAGCAGACATCGTGCGTGTCGCCGGTGGCGTTGTCACCGACCTGAAACGCTAAAGCTTGGGGTGTTCTGAGGCTCCGTAACCATCTGGGTGGGGAGGAGTTCACGAAGTGTCGCCCTATAAGCCGGATTTAATTTGTTCGGCGTGCTCCAATGGATGGCTGATATAGGTTTCAAGCCATGTCTTGATTGTGTACTCACCACTCTCGCTGTGTGTACATAAATTATCCAACTGCGTCGGGGTCAGCCTCTTAATTATTTCTAATGATGACGCTCTGACAGCTTTAAAAACTTCTAAAGATTGAGCAATCGGTAAGTCCTTATATCCCAAAGTTTCATTCTCGCCCCAGCTGGCTTCGTCATATCCTTGAATTTGTGTACCAGGTTCTGCAATCAGTCGACGAAGTCTGGCGTAAGACTGGGCCTCACTATCTGCAACATGATGAATTATTTGACGAGCACTCCACCCTCCGGAATGTGATGAATCAAGTTGTGATTCCGTTAATTCATTAGCAACGCTAAGAAATTCTTTAGTTGCTTGAGCATATGAGTTAACACCATCTTTGAGCTCCATGCCTTAATTAAACCACAAAAAAGAAGAGTCGCCCTATAAGCCGGAAATAGGGCGTTGGGTTTCATAAACCAACGGTGGCGTGCCTCCGTTCGGCCACAGCACTCAACTACGCGTGTTCGTTGATCCGGACTTGTTGCAATACGACGAAGTGTGGGCTGCTGCGGGAACATGGAACCGACCTTTCGTGATCAGAGAAAAATTAAGTCAGTTAAGTGGTCAGCAGTCTTCAAAAAGCTTAAGAGCCCTCTAGCGGTTTCCCTGCTCTTTAAGTGCAATGGATCCAACCCTTCAGGCTTCATCAACACCCCATGTACCCCACCCATACTCATCTTCGGATCAGAGGGTTGGCGGTTCGAGTCCGTCCGAGCGCACCAATCGAACTCATCGTGCATCATCTGCAACTAAAAATACAAACTAAAGAATAGTTTTATTTTTTGACTTTTACGGTCACGTATCGGCTTCCACCAGTTTCAAGGCTGAGCTTGACGCTGTAGGTTCCGGCCTTACTGAACGTAAGCGCAGGCAAAGTCAATACTCCGCCATCACCTACCTCGGCTTTTGGCAAAGTTCTCCAGGTAGTACCGAACCTTACGCGGCCAACAACGTCTGTTCCAGTTTGCAACGATGGCACCGAGACGATGACCACTTGATTTGCACGAGCGTTAACCACAGGAGCTTTAGAAGCCGAAGCCGATGGCGCATTCGAAGTTGCCTCGGCAATCACCGAACCACCAGTACCAATGCTGAGACCTCCAGCCGAAGAAGTTGAGGCAACTGGAATCAATGCGTTTGCTTTGGGTGTAGCGGCTGGGTCCCAGTCGCCACTAGAGACTTTGTCTGGAGTTGGGTCTGGTTGGTTTGCCGGTTCGATTACCACGGTCATCGTGGTGCTTTCGGTTCGTCCATCTGCAACCGCATACCCAGTGATGGTGTATGTACCAGGCTGCACATAAATGTGCGAAGAAGGGAACGAGTTAAGTGAGCGAAGGTCGCTCGAGCTGCCGTAGCCAGTGCCGTCGCCGTAATTAACGAAGAACACGGGCATTGCTGCATATTTGCCAAGGGCCGCCTTCAGTGGACCGAGATTGAATGTTGTTGCGCTTTTTGCAGCACCAGGGGTAACAGATATTCCTGGAAGTGACGAGACATCAAATTCCTCTGGCTCGTTCACTCCCTTGCCAGGAGCCAATCCGCATTCCACTGGCAATGCTTTGCCAGCTTTCGGCGTGCAGTCGATGCTGCCTTCTGGCACTGGAGGGCAAGGATTGCCGTCGGGGCAGATCTGGGCACTGAGCTTTGAGCCGCTCTGAGTGGCAACAGTCGCAAAGGAAACGCTTGGGGTGGCGACAATGAACGAGAGCGACATTGTGCTCATGGCGAGAATCTGCATTGTGCGCTTACGGCTCGTTGACATGACACTCCTTGGCGTGGTGAGTAGCCCGAGGTTACTCGGACAATTCAATGATTATCGATCTAGTTTTCAAACTCACTGAGGTTCTTTAATGTGCGCCCCGAGGGAGTGTTGTGGTGCACCACCCCACCTGGGAAGAAAGCCCGAGTGCTACTTCTTTCATTGATTTGTGAAAACGTTTGAGCAAGCGCATCCACTGTCCATGCATCGTGTGTAGTCCAATGCTGCTCGACACCAAATGGTTGATAGATCGCTACATCTGGACCTTCGATTGCAAATATGCGAGCGGTAAAGCGACAGATATCGCTGGAGAGATATACGACAAGTGGCGCAACATGCTCTGGCGCATGACGATCGAACCCCTGGGCTTCTGGCATGAGCGCCAACACGTCGGGCGAATCCTTCACCATGCGCGTTCTGGCGCAAGGCGCAACCGCATTGACACGAACACCAAGCCGGGCAAGTTCTTGTGCATGGCTTACCGTGAGTGCAGCAATCGCCGACTTCGCTGCGCCATACACACCTCCTCCTGAAGTTGGATGCAAGCCAACGGCTGAAGTGGTGTTGACTATTGCTCGCCCTTGTTGTGGGCCAACCTTGCTCCAATGAACAGCTGCAAAGTGGCTGACAGCAAGCGTGCCTTTGAGATGCACGTCTAGTTGGCTATCGACATCTTGCTCGGTGAGGTTGATGAGCGATGAAGGGCGATTGTTGCCGGCGTTATTAATGACGA
>Ga0208593_1000017_pt1 | contig 31148 bp, 28 predicted proteins | sample LakMenEpi15Jul10_FD_150700 | JGI IMG/M metagenome (GOLD analysis project Ga0208593, IMG submission 150700) | Freshwater microbial communities from Lake Mendota, WI - 15JUL2010 deep hole epilimnion (SPAdes) | ecosystem: Environmental > Aquatic > Freshwater > Lake > Epilimnion/Euphotic zone ... | reverse complement strand
CCTGACCATTTAAAGTGGCAGAGATTACCGATTTACCAACTGCGTCAATAAAAGTTGAGTAACCTGGCTTATTGCAGGTGAACTTAACTACTGTGTGTGAGATAAAGATTTCTTCGCCTTGGGTAAGGTCTAGCTCAACCTCATAAGCTTTAATACTTAAATGAGCAGCTCTTTCCGCCGCTTCAGCCCTAGTTGAGTTTAAACCTGGCATATCTACTCCCTTTAAAGTAATTGCGATATCGCAAAGGCAATATTATTTAAGTCTGTATCCAAGCAGAGATTGCAGGTTAAGCCAAGATGGAGCGAGCCTCAAATCGAAGTTACTCACTTCGTGGCGATCGGATGACCCGCGCCCAATCTTTGGCGATGTCACAAAGCTGGGATCAGTACTCAATTGAGATTAAAACGCAATTAGACCTAAACCAGATATTTGCTGATAAGTCTCAAGTTATCTTGGAGATTGGCTCTGGTATGGGGGAGGCAACTGCTGGGATTGCGCAGGCAAATCCACAAACTGGTTATGTCGCAGTTGAGATGCATGCACCAGGTTTGGCTGCGCTTTTGATTTTAATAAATCAGCTTGAGTTAAGCAATGTTAAATTGATTAGAGAAGATGCTACCTATCTGCTGGCAAACTTTATTCCTGACAATAGCCTTGATGGTATCCATCTCTTATTTCCAGATCCTTGGCCAAAAAATCGCCAACATAAGCGGCGGATTGTGCAAGGTGAGTTTGTGGAGTTAATTGCTAACAAATTAAAGCCAGGTGGTTTTATCCATATTGCAACTGATTGGCAGCCATACGCCGATTGGATTAAGGCAAAATTTGCTACCAGCACAAGATTTAAAGGTGGCATTGTGGAACGCCCTAGTTGGCGAGTCCTATCTAAATTTGAAGGACAAGGATTAAAAAAAGGTCATACCGTTACTGATTTTAGATATGAAAGGGTTTAAAGCTTTCCCTCTTTTTCAAACTTAGATATCTGGCCAATTCTTCTCACATGCCGCTCATCATTGGTAAATGGTGTAGCTAAAAAGGTATCTACTAATTGCAGACAAAACTGCTCATCATGCATTCTGCCCCCGATTGAGATTACATTTGCATTGTTATGTTCTCTGGCTAACTTTGCAGTTTCAACCGACCAAACTAAAGCTGCTCTAACTCCTGCCACCTTATTTGCTGCCATTTGTTCACCATTGCCAGAGCCTCCTAAAACTATGCCAACGGAGTTTGGATCTAATGCGGTGGCTTGGGCTGCTGGTATGCAAAAGGTTGGGTAATCATCAAGTGCGTCATATTGGTGTGGTCCATGATCTACAACCTGATGCCCTGCCTTTTCTAGGTGTTTGATGATTTTAGATTTGAATTCAAGGCCGGCGTGATCACTACCAATGTGAATCTTCATATCGGTAGTTTGGCACATAAATAAATCTGCCTGGCTTATCCTTAATAAGCTAGGCAGATTGTGTCTTTATTTACTTTTAGAAATGAGCCTTAAGAGCGATTACCACCCTTAAATCCCTTGTAACCCTTGTACTTCACGTTGTTAACCATATTAGTTACTCGCTCAGTAGTTTTTGCCTTCTGAGCAGTTGCTTGTGCAGCAGTTATCTTGCCTGCAGTGAGGGCTGCATCAATTTGCTTGTTTACCTCAGCAACTAAGGCGGCAATTAATGCATCCTTTTTGCTGCCTGCGATTTGAGCAAGTGATTCACCAGCCTTCATTCTAGTTTTCACAGCATCTAGTGAGATTCCAAGTGTGGAGGTGACTACAGCATCTAGTGAATCCCGATGATTTTGCTTCAACGCCTTTGCTGCACCCCTTAAATCTGTTGCAGCTTTTGCAATGGAATCTGCTTGAGATTGGGTGATTGTTCCATTTGCTACCAAGGTAGAAAGGAGATTACTGATTCCTTTTCCGCCCTTGTTGCCCATTTGATCATCAGCTGATGCAAAGGTTGTTCCTGAAACTGTTAGCGCAACTGCGGTAGAGACAATTGCTGCCATTAATTTCTTCTTCATCGATCCTCATTTCTTCAAGTACCTGTTGCACCTGATGTGAGTAGATAACTAGTTCAACCTGTGCTACCTATCTACAACACCTGAGTACTAGGTTAAAGTATTTTTCTGCAGTAAATAATACTCTCCGCTTAGGTGAGTGCTACCCCTCATCTTTCTGAGAGTTTAGTGTGAGTAATTTCTTTAGTAGGGATACCACTCTTGTGACGCTGCGTAACCACATTCAACCTTATATACAGCGTAAACCAACAGGTTTGCCACAAGACCCCAATTGGGGGGATGGATAGGTTGAAATGGCAATCTACAATTTAAAAGCCAGCTTGGTAAAGATAGTTGTTCTCTTAGTTGCAGTAAATCTGATTAATCCACCGCTAGCACAAGCGGCAGGGCGCAGCACAACAACTGTTGCTAACACCATAAGAAGCGGCAGTGGTGTTCCAGCAGCATCACTTGGCATCGATGGTGATTTTTATATTGATCTTAAAACCATGAATTTTTATGGTCCAAAGAAAAGTAACCGTTGGCCACTTCCAACATCACTTCGTGGAGCTGTTGGTGCAACAGGTCCAGCAGGTGCTGATGGAAAAAATGGTTTAACTGCAAATGCAGTGGCAGGTGCAACAGGTCCTGCAGGAGCACCTGGACCAAAGGGGGACACTGGAGCACAAGGTCCAAAAGGTGACACAGGTGCAACTGGAGCTACCGGTGCAACTGGGCCTGCTGGATCAGGAAGTGGAAGTACCGGACCAAAAGGTGACACAGGTGCAACAGGTCCTACTGGACCGAAAGGTGATACTGGAACTGCGGGTGCAGTAACTGCAATTGCAGGTGAGATTGCATTTCCTAATCTACTAAGTGGCGCCTCAGGAAGTACATCACTTTCAACTGCGTTTGCTTCGCTTGCTGCAGGAAAAAAGTACATTCTTGATGTGCTGATTTATGCAACAAATACGGATACTGATATCTATCCATTGAAAATATCATTCGCAGCATCTGCTGGTACACCGACAATTACAGCGAAATACATAGTCACGCGAGGGTCTAGTTATCGAACATCTAGCTCACGCACGGAATACTCAATATTTGCAAAAGTAATTATTGATGGATCCGCAGTGACATCTGCTTACGGATTAGTGGCGACAGTTATGTGTGGCAGCACCACATCATTTGATTCAGCAAAACTGACAATTGCTGGAGATTATGTAGGCCAAGAAGTTGGTTCTATTAACTAAATATGGAGCGGGTGACCGGGATTGAACCGGCACAGCTAGCTTGGAAGGCTAGAACTCTACCATTGAGCTACACCCGCAAAATTGTTGCGTGATCTGCTACTGCGTTACCAAGTTTAACTTGATATGCGGTAGCAGGTCATACCTTATTACTTCGGTTAGGAGAAGGGAAAATCACCCTCTAGACTTTCAGCCTTCGGGGCGTAGCGTAGTGGCTAGCGCGCCTGCTTTGGGAGCAGGAGACCGTGGGTTCGAATCCCTCCGCCCCGACCAAAAAGTTGTAATTGAAATTAATTTAAGGGAGAGATTTAATTGAAAAGCGCAGTTGAAAAACTTTCACCAACAAGGGTAAAGCTTTCAATTGAGGTGCCCTTTACTGAATTAGCACCACATATCTCTGGGGCATACAAAAGTTTAAGCGAGAAGATAAATATTCCAGGATTTAGAAAAGGCAAAGTTCCAGCTGCCATGATCGATCAACGTGTTGGCCGCGGCGCGGTATTGGATGAAGCAATCAACGCTGCCTTACCTACCTTGTACTCACAAGCAGCAAAAGAAAATGATGTATTGGTAATTGGTCGGCCAAATGTGGAGATAACTGAGCTTAAAGATAATGAGAGCTTGGCCTTCACCGTTGAGGTTGATATTAGGCCAGAGATAAAGCTGCCTAACTTTTCTCAGATCAAGATCGAAGTAGATGATGTAAAGGTTTCTGATGCTGATGTGGATGAGCAGATTCAATCACTGCGCACCAGATTTGGCACATTAACTACAGTTGAAAAAACTGTGGCAACTGGTGATTTTGTAACTATTGATTTGGTAGCAACAAAAGATGGCCAAGCCTTAGATGGTGGAACAGCAAATGATCTCTCCTATGAGGTTGGCTCTGCCTCCATGATTGATGGGTTAGATGAGGCATTGGTTGGGCTTTCAACTGGGGGAGAGAAAAGTTTTGAAACTTCATTAGTGGGAATGCCAGAGGGTGAAAAGGGAAGTGTGAAGGTAAGTGTTAAAGCGGTGAAGGAGCGAGAGCTACCTCCTGTTGATGATGCATTTGCAAAGCTTGCCTCTGAGTTTGAAACCTTAGCTGAGTTGAAAGGTGATTTAACAACCCGTTTGACTCGCTTGAAGCAAATGGAACAAGGAGCGCAAGCTAGAGATTTATTGGTTGAGAAGTTAACTAGCAGTATTGATATTCCACTTCCTGCTGAAATTATTGAAGAAGAGGTAAATACCCATCTTGAAAAAGAGGGCAGATTAGATGATGCCAAACATCGCGCTGAGGTTAATGATGAGGTTAAAGCCACAATTACTAGAGAGTTCCTACTGGATTCAATTGTGAAGGCAGAATCTGTGGCCGTTAATGAATCTGAGTTAACTGAGTACTTAGTCCGAGCAGCATCTCGTTATGGCATGACACCAGATCAATTTATTAAAGAGGTTTCCCAAGCAGGCCAGGTCACCACCATGGTGGCGGAGGTGGCGCGGGCCAAAGCATTAGCTCAAGTGTTAAGCCGAGTGCAGGTAGTAGATAAGTCTGGGAAAAAGGTTGATCTTGAGGCATTAGCCCCAAAGAGTGAACCGGCAGAAAAAGAGTGAATAATCGCTAACGGCGAACAAAGAGCACGCCTAATCGGGGAAGCATTTTTAGCAAAAGATTGTTAAGGTCATGACAGTATTTTTTCAAGGAAAATCAAACGAGGAGATAAAAGTGGAGCTAAGTAATACCCCACGAAATGCAACTAGTGGTGCTGGTGGATTAGATGATCAGGTTTATCAGCGATTACTAAAAGAGCGAATCATCTTCCTTGGTTCTGTTGTGGAAGATTCCATGGCAAATGCTATTTGTGCTCAGATGCTCCTACTTGCTGCTGAAGATCCAGAGAAAGATATTTATCTTTACATCAACTCACCAGGTGGTTCGATCTCAGCTGGTATGGCAATTTATGACACCATGCAATACATAAAAAATGATGTGGCAACTGTTGCCATGGGACTTGCAGCTTCGATGGGACAGTTTTTACTTTGCGCTGGAACTGCTGGCAAAAGATACGCACTCCCACATGCTCGCATCATGATGCACCAACCATCAGGTGGAATTGGTGGCACCGCCTCAGATATTAAAATTCAAGCAGAGCAGATGAGCTTTACTAAGAAGAGCATGGCTGAGTTAATTGCATTTCACACCGGCCAAAAGGCTGAGATTATTACTGAAGATTCCGATCGCGACCGTTGGTTTACCGCCGCTGAAGCTAAGGAGTATGGCTTTGTTGATCATGTTGTTAAATCAGCTGGACAAGTCTCTGGAAGCGGAGGCACATCACGATGAACTCAGATATGAATAAGGTAAATGAGATTACCTCTCGTTATATTCTGCCAACAATTGAAGAGCGCACCAGTTATGGTTACAAGCGACTAGATCCATATACAAAGTTATTTGAAGAGCGAATTATCTTCTTAGGCCAGGCTATTGATGACACAGTTGCAAATGATGTAATGGCGCAATTGCTCACCTTAGAGTCGATGGATCCAGATCGAGACATCATGATGTATATCAACTCCCCAGGTGGCTCCTTCACAGCACTAACTGCAATTTATGACACGATGCAATTTGTTCGCCCAGATGTAATGACAATTTGTTTAGGACAAGCTGCATCTGCAGCTGCGGTATTACTTGCTGGTGGCGCAGCTGGAAAAAGATATGCACTAGAGCATGCCCGAATTTTGATTCACCAACCGTACTCTGAAGGTGGCGGACAAGGTTCTGATATTGAGATTCAAGCAAAAGAGATTTTGCGAATGCGCACATTATTAGAGGAGATGTTGGCTCGTCACTCAAAGAAGAGCCAAGCTGATATTGCTAAAGATATTGAGCGAGACAAAATCTTAACTTCAGCTGAAGCGGTTGAGTACGGATTAATTGATCAGGTATTAGCAACCCGTAAGGCAAAGGCTAAGTCTTAACTGCTTTTAATCCTTACCTTTTAAAGATCTAATTCGGCTATAGGCGAACAGATTTACCATCAAATTCACAACTAGCAGCTGCCTGCTCGTTCTACCCTTAGCCATGTCGAAAAGGAGTAACAAATAGTGACAACACGTATTGGTGAGAGTGGTGACCTACTTAAGTGTTCCTTTTGCGGCAAAACCCAAAAGCAGGTTAAGAAGTTAATTGCCGGTCCTGGCGTTTATATCTGCGATGAGTGCATTGATTTATGTAATGAAATTATTATTGATGAGCTCAATGAAACCTCATCATTAGGCTTAGCTGAACTACCAAAGCCGCAGGAGATCTTTGAGTTTTTAGATCAGTATGTAATTGGCCAAGATAAAGCGAAGAAATCTTTATCAGTTGCGGTCTATAACCACTACAAGCGGGTGCAATCTGGGGATTCAAAGCGTGATGATGCCATTGAGTTATCTAAGAGCAATATTTTAATTTTAGGACCAACAGGTTGTGGCAAAACATTATTGGCACAAACTCTCGCCCGAATGCTAAATGTGCCATTTGCGATTGCAGATGCAACTGCATTAACGGAAGCCGGTTATGTGGGTGAGGATGTTGAGAATATTTTGCTTAAACTTATTCAAGCAGCTGATTTTGATGTTAAAAAGGCTGAGACTGGAATTATCTATATTGATGAGATCGATAAGGTTGCCAGAAAGGCTGAGAACCCATCTATTACTAGAGATGTCTCCGGTGAGGGAGTGCAGCAAGCATTATTAAAAATATTAGAGGGCACTACCGCATCTGTGCCACCACAAGGTGGGCGTAAGCATCCACATCAAGAGTTTTTACAAATTGATACCACCAATATTTTATTTATTGTCGGTGGAGCTTTTGCTGGGCTAGAAAAAATCATTGAAAGCCGAAAGGGTAAGGCTGGGGTTGGCTTTAATGCCAAGCTTCAAACAATTGATGATGTAGTTAAAACAGATATCTTTGGTGATGCAATGCCTGAGGATCTACTTAAGTTTGGCATGATTCCAGAGTTTATTGGCCGACTTCCAATTATGACCAGTGTGGAAAGTCTTGATCAGAAAGCTTTAATGCAGATATTAACTGAACCAAAAAATGCTTTGGTAAAGCAGTATCAAAAATTATTTGATTTAGATGAGGTTGAGCTGGAGTTTAGCCATGAGGCACTTGAGGTAGTTGCAGATCTAGCAATTAAGCGTGGTACTGGCGCTAGAGGACTTCGCGCAATTATGGAAGAGACTTTGTTAGCGGTTATGTATGAAGTGCCAAGTAAGAAAGAGATTGGCAAGGTTGTCATTACCCCAGCTGTGGTAAGAAAAGAGGAGGCGCCAACTTATATACCTCGAACTGCCGGTGGACCAAAGCGTGCGGTTAAGGGTGAAAAGGGCTCTGAGGAAAAAAGCGCATAAGATCAACCCTTATGAGTGGTGATAATAGAAAAGAGTTAGCTGCCACATTCTCCCCTGCAGAAATAGAAGCACCGCTGTATAAAAAGTGGCAAGAGGCTGGTTACTTCAAAGCAGATGCTAAATCCAAGAAGCCACCATTTACTATCGTAATTCCACCACCTAATGTCACCGGCTCTCTTCACATAGGTCACGCGTTAGATCACACAATTCAAGATCTGCTAATTCGCATGAAGCGAATGAAGGGCTTTGAAGCTTTGTGGCTTCCAGGAATGGATCACGCTGGAATTGCAACTCAAAATGTGGTGGAAAAACAATTAGCAGCGCAAGGTAAATCTCGCCATGATCTAGGCCGGGATGCATTTATTGAAAAGGTTTGGCAGTGGAAGGCTGAATCAGGTGGAGCAATTTTAGATCAGATGAAGCGCTTGGGAGATTCTGTTGATTGGGATCGAGAAGCCTTCACTATGGATGCAAATTTAAGTAAGGCTGTTTTAACAATCTTTAAGCAGTTATATGACCAAGGTTTAATCTATCGCGCCGAGCGAATCATTAACTGGTGCCCAAGATGTTTGACTGCACTTTCAGATATTGAGGTGGAGCATAAAGATGATTCTGGTGAGTTTGTCTCAATCAAATATGGTGATGAAAATATAAATATCACCGTTGCTACTACCAGAGCTGAGACTATGTTGGGCGATGGCGCAGTTGCGGTAAACCCAAATGATGAAAGATATAAGCACTTGGTGGGCAAGCAGGTATTGCTACCGCTAGTTGATCGAATGATTCCAATTATTGCCGATGAATTAGTTGATCCAGAGTTTGGAACTGGCGCAGTTAAGGTAACGGCAGCTCATGACCCAAATGATTTTGAGATGGGTATGCGCCACGGTGTTGAGTTAGTAATTATTATGAATGAACATGGCGTGATGGCTGGTACTGGTACCAAGTTTGATGGCATGGATAGATTTGAAGCTAGAAAAGCAGTGGTGGATGAGTTAAGAAAATTAGGAAGAGTTGTTGCTGAAAAGCGGCCGTATGTTCACGCAGTTGGACATTGCCAACGTTGTGACACAACTATTGAGCCTCGTCTTTCTAAACAATGGTTTGTAAAGGTTGCACCCCTTGCTAAAGCTGCTGGGGACGCAGTGCGCGATGGTCGAGTAAAGATTGAACCAGAGCAGATGTCAGCCAGGTATTTTGAGTGGGTAGATAACATGCATGATTGGTGTATCTCTCGCCAACTTTGGTGGGGACATCGAATTCCAGTTTTCTATGGACCAAATGATGAGGTTGTAGTTTGTGGACCAGATGAAACACCTCCTGTTGGATACACCCAAGATCCAGATGTTTTAGATACCTGGTTTTCCTCTGCACTTTGGCCATTTTCAACATTAGGTTGGCCAAATCAAACGCAGGATTTAAAGAAGTTTTATCCAACCTCGGTACTGGTAACTGGGTATGACATTTTATTTTTCTGGGTAGCTCGAATGATGATCATGGGATTGTTTGCAATGGATGGCAAACAACCATTTGATGTGATTGTTTTGCATGGTTTGGTTAGAGATCAATTTGGCAAGAAGATGAGCAAGAGCCGGGGTAACACCATTGATCCAATTGAGTTTATGGATAAATATGGCTCAGATGCGTTGCGCTTTACCTTAGCTAGAGGAGCTAACCCAGGAACTGATCAGGCATTAGCTGAAGATTGGGTGGCTGGCTCAAGAAACTTTGCGACAAAACTTTGGAATGCAACCAGATTTGCAATGTTAAATGGCGCAACAGTAAGTGGTGAGCTGCCAAAGAGTCAGGAGTTGGGTGCGATAGATAATTGGATTCTGACTCGTCTAGATCAAACAATCTCTGAGGCGGATGAGTTATTTGAAAAATTTGAGTTTGCTAAAGCATGTGAGTTGATTTATCACTTTGCTTGGGATGATCTTTGTGATTGGTATTTGGAGTTATCTAAATCAACCTTTACTGCAGGGGGAGCCGAAGCAGAAAAGAGTAAGCGAGTATTAGGAGAGGTCTTAGATCAACTATTTCGTCTGATGCATCCGGTGATGCCATTTATTACAGAACAGATGTGGTGCACTCTAACTAATGGAAAATCTCTAATGATTACCCAATGGCCAACCTCTGATCTTTCAAGCCAGGATCAAAACTCGGTAAAGCTGGTTGAGCAGATGCAGCAGATAATTACTGAGGTTAGAAGATTTAGAAATGATCAAGGTATTAAAAGCACTGCAAAGGTGGCAGCAAGATTTACTGGACTTTCTAAAGTTGGACTTGAATCATATGAGGCAGCCATTAGACATGTAATTAAGGCTGATGCTGCAGATGCAAACTTCACTGCCAAACTTGCGATCGGTGAGGTTTTAATTGAGTTTGATTTAACTGGCGCAGTTGATTTGGTTGCAGAGCGCGCTCGATTAACAAAGGATTTACAAACAGCTATAAAGGATCGAGATACCGCCAAGGTTAAGTTAGATAATGAAGGCTTTATGGCAAAAGCACCTATGGAGGTTGTGACTGAGATTCGAGAAAGGCTTGCTCAAACTTCAGCAGATATTGAACGAATTACCGCTCTTCTTGAAAAACTTCCTAAGTAAATGAGTGATTCCCCAGAGATTGACCAGTTATCTCAGGTTGAAGCGGCGCTGCTTAAGCGCTGGCCGGAAAGCCGAATTGAGCCAACTTTAGATCGCATAAGTGCATTACTAGATGCACTCGGTTCACCCCAGTTGTCATATCCAACAATTCATTTAGCTGGCACAAATGGTAAGACCACAACCTCGCGAATGATTGATCAGCTGCTTACCAATCTTGGTTATCGGGTTGGTCGCTACACATCCCCACACCTTGAATCCTTTACTGAGCGAATCAGTATTAAGGGTTCACCGATTACACCAGCACAGATGATCGCTACCTATAAAGATATTGAGTTGTATTTAGATTTAATTGACTCTCGCCAACCGCATCCCATCTCATTTTTTGAAGCGATGACTGCAATGGCATTTGTGGCATTTGCTGAACACCCAGTAGATGTTGGAGTTATTGAAGCGGGCATGGGCGGGCAATGGGATGCCACAAATGTATTAGCTTCTCAGGTAGCGGTGATGACACCAATTGGTTTTGATCATATGGAGTATCTCGGTGACACCTTAACTAAGATCGCACAAACCAAATCTGGAATCTTTAAACCTGAATCAAATGTGGTGATGGCAGCCCAACCTGCAGAGGCGGCAAAGGTATTAATGGCGCAGGTAGCAAAGGTTTCGGCAATTCCATTTAGAGAGGGAGTTGAGTTCTCAGTTAAATCTCGAGCACTAGCTGTGGGCGGTCAATTAATTTCATTGCAAGGTTTACATGGTGAGATTGATGATATTTATCTGCCACTTTACGGCCTGCATCAAGCAAACAATGCTGCGGTAGCCCTTGCAGCGGTTGAGGCCTTTACCTCAGTTGCTTTAGATAAAGATTTGGTAAGGGATGCTTTTAGCAAAGTTGCCTCACCTGGCAGATGTGAGATTGTTTATAAAGATCCAACGGTGATTATTGATGCAGCTCATAACCCTCATGGCGCAGCTGCGATCTCTAAAACCATAAATGATGAGTTTGATTTTGAGTTGGTCGTAGGTGTGGTTGCAGTATTGGCAGATAAAGATGTGGCTGGAATCTTAGAAGCGCTATCTACCTGTCTTGATTACATCGTAATTTCCCAAAGTAGTTCTGCTAGAGCAATGCCAGCACAAGCACTTGCAGAGATTGCTGGGAATTACTTTAGAGCAGAGCAGATTGAGGTAATTTCAGATTTAGCAGCTGCCATAACTTATGCAGTTGAGAAGGTATCGTTGGCTAATCAGGTAAATGATGGTGTTGGTGCGGTGCTTGTTACTGGCTCAGTAGTCACAGCTGGATTTGCACGGACAAAACTAAAGGAGTTAGGGAGCGGTAAATGAGAGTGATGGCCGCAGCAGTTTTGAGTATGGAATCTATTTTGATGGGCTTTGCGCTCTTAATTGCCAAGGATTCAGCAAGTAACTCTCAGCTTTGGCTGGGGGCTGCGTTGGCGATCGCTTTCTTGTTGTGTGCTGGGATGTTAAAGCGAAAGTTTGGTTATTTTCTGGGAAGTTTTTTGCAAATTTGCTTAGTTTCATACGGCTTAGTGATCACATCAATGTATTACTTAGGCGCCTTGTTTTTGATTTTATGGGTATTTGCAATACTGCTTGGTCGCAGGGGTGAGGCAATAAAGGCGAGGTTAATCGCACAACGGGATGAAGATGGGGCAAAATCGCCATAATTTTCTGCCTTAAGGCAAAGGTGCGTAGAATAAGAAAGTGAGTTCAGAGCAAACATTAATTTTGATTAAGCCAGATGGCGTAAAACGTGGTCTGGTTGGTGAAGTTATTGCTCGCATTGAACGCAAAGGTTATGTAGTTACTAATTTAAAAATGTTGACTGCAGATAAAAATCTTCTTGCTAAGCATTACGCCGAGCATGAAGGAAAACCTTTTTATGAACCACTGCTTGAATTTATGCAATCTGGTCCAATCGTGGCGATGATTGCACAAGGTGAGCGAGTGATCGAAGGGTTTAGAAAGATGGCAGGAGCGACAGATCCAACTGTTGCCGAAGCCGGCACAATTCGAGGAGATCTAGCAAGGGATATGGGAACAAAGGTTGTTCAAAATATTGTCCATGGCTCAGACTCAGTTGAATCAGCGCAACGTGAGATAAAGATTTTTTTCGGTAATTAAGAGTTTATAAAAACAAGGTAAGAAGGAGAAGCGCATATGGCAAAAGGAAGTAATCGGATGTCTTGGATTGGCCGAGATATGGCGGTAGATCTAGGAACAGCTAACACCTTGGTATATGTGCGTGGTCGTGGCATTGTGCTTAATGAACCATCAGTAGTTGCAGTCAACCAAGATACTGGTGCGATCTTGGCGGTTGGTTTAGAGGCCAAGCGAATGATTGGTAGAACTCCAGGAAATATTGTGGCAATTCGCCCACTTAAAGATGGTGTGATTGCAGATTTTGATACTACTGAGCGAATGCTTAAGTACTTTATTCAAAAAGTTCACAAACGACGTTACTTGGCAAAGCCAAGAATTGTGGTCTGTGTGCCATCTGGAATTACTGGTGTTGAACAGCGTGCGGTAAAGGATGCAGGTTACGCAGCTGGTGCTCGTAAGGTTTACATCATCGAAGAGCCAATGGCAGCAGCAATTGGTGCTGATCTGCCAATTCATGAGCCAACTGGAAACATGGTGGTTGATATTGGTGGTGGAACTACTGAGGTTGCAGTTATTTCACTTGGTGGAATAGTTGCAGCACTTTCAATTCGCGTCGGTGGGGATGAGTTAGATCAATCAATTATTAATTGGGTTAAGCGTGAGTACTCATTACTTCTAGGTGAGCGCACAGCTGAAGAGATCAAAATGGCTATTGGATCAGCATTTCCGCTACCAGGTGAGCCAGATGCTGAAATTCGCGGTCGCGATTTAGCTACTGGATTACCAAAGACAATTTTGGTTACCTCGGCAGACATTCGAAAGGCATTAGAGGAGCCAGTAACAGCAATTGTTAATGCTGTGAAAAACACACTAGATAAGACTCCACCTGAGTTAGCAAGTGATCTAATGGATCGTGGAATAGTTTTGACTGGCGGAGGAGCACTTCTTCGTGGCCTTGATGAGAGATTACGTCATGAGACTGGAATGCCAATTCATATATCTGAGCGTCCACTTCAAGCAGTTGCTGAAGGTTCTGGAAAATGTATTGAAGAGTTTGAAGCCTTGGAGAAGGTTTTAATCTCTGAACCTCGTCGTTAATTAAATTGTAAGGGAGTTCATTTGTGGCAAGAGGCGGCGGTAACCGTTCGCGGCTACTTCTAGTCCTCTTACTAGTATCCTCATTATTTTTAATTACCTTAGATCTGCGTGGGGTAAATCTTGCCGGCACATTTAGATCTGGAGTATCCACAGCGGTCTCGCCAGTTGAAAATCTCTTTTCTAGATTGTTTTCACCAATTGGTAACTTCGCTTCAGATATCCGTAACTTTGGACAATCTAAATCAAAGATCAAAGAGTTAGAAAAACAGGTTGATCTACTCAAATCCAAAGAGGTTTTAGATGAGGATGTAATTGGCCAGTTAACTCAGCTAAAAAATGTTTTAGATTTAGCAGGGCGTGGTGGTTACAAAGTTGTGGCAGCAAAGGTAATAAATCGCGGATCATCTACCTCGTTTAACCAAACCCTAACTATTGATGTTGGCAGCAGCGATGGTATCTCTCGAAATATGACCGTTATTTCAGATGGTGGTTTAGTTGGTGTTGTTAAATCTGTTAGTAGTAACTCCGCCATCGTCTTATTGATGAGTGATCCAACATTTAAAATTGGTGTTCGAATTGCAGGCACACAAAGTATTGGTGTGGTTTCAGGTCAAGGTGGAAACAAGTATTTACTTCAATTACTAGATGCAACTGGTGAGATAAAAGTGGGTGACACATTGGTGGCACGAGGAAGTGAGGGTGGCAGACCATTTGTGCCAGGAGTTCCAGTTGGAACTGTTACAACTGTGCAAAGCAATGCCTCATCCATTACCCAGAATGCTGATGTTGAGGGGATAAGTAATCTTGATCGAGTTGGATTAGTGGCGGTAGTTGTTGCAGGTCCAAAGCAAGATCCAAGAGATTCTCTGATTCCAAAACCAGCTCCAACAGTTACTGTATTTGTAACACCAACCCCTTCAGCAACCAATTAGTAATATGAGTGGCCTAAGAGTTTTAAATACCTCATTATTCTTATTTGTAGTTTTCTTGATTCAAGAGACAGTTATCTCAAGAATTAAATTTCCAATAGATGGATTTTCCCTCTACCTAGCAGCCCTAATGGTGCTGCTCTCATTAGAGGATCGAAGCGGTTCAATTGTCTTTGGCTTTATTGGCGGCTTGATAATGGATCTATCAATCGCAGCTGATACCCCTTTTGGGCAGTGGGCATTGATTTTAACTCTAATCGGTTATCTATTCTCACTTAATAAGGAGAGTATTGGCGACTTTACCCAATCCCCATTTGTTTTCGTGACATTTATTAGCATGGCATCAGCATTTGCCTTGGTGGTGTATTTGGTAATTGGTGCGCTGCTAGGTCAAAACAACGGCACCTTGTCTCACTTGATTTCAATTGTATTTGCTAACTCACTTTGGACTTTCTTGATAACACCTCTGTTTCTACCTTTGATCATTACAACTAGAACAGCCTTGCTAAGTAATCGAGAGCGTGTATGAGTCTTCGCTCTCGAATAAATCTGATTATCTTTCAAACTCTAGTTTTCTCTTTGATGTTTGCATTGTTTGGTCGCCTCTTTTATCTACAGATTTTAGAAAGTGATAAGTACCAAGATGCTGCGATCAGTATTCAAAGCCGAGATGTGGTCACACCTGCTGTGCGAGGTGCGATCACCGACATAAATGGTGTGCCAATGGTGGTTGATCTGCCAGGACTTGTAGTTTCAATTAATCGTATTGAACTTGATAAGCAGCAAGATAAAGGTGTTTCAGTACTATCAAAAGTGGCAAACCTTTTTGGACTTGAGTATTCAGATATATATCAGCGGACAAGATTATGTGGTGAGTTACCTAGAGATAACCGAGCAGGATGCTGGAACGGCACTAGATATCAACCAATCCCACTTATTGGAAATGCTTCACAAGATTTGGCACTTAGGATTATGGAAAATGCTGATCTCTACACAGGCGTTGAGGTGCAATCTGTTCCAATTCGAAGTTACCCATCTCTTGAAAATGAGAATGTTGCCCATGTTTTAGGTTATGTCGGCGCAGTAACTGATGAGGATTTAAAGAATCCTGAGGTGAATTACTACCGTAATGAGGTAGTTGGTAAATCAGGGCTAGAGGTTCAGTACAACCAGTTCTTGCGGGGAACACCTGGAGTTAGAACATTTCTAGTCAATCGCAAAGAGGTTGTAACAAAACAAAATAAGAATATTCAGGCGATTGCAGGAAACAATCTAATTACAAATATTGATGCCAAGCTTCAATCTGGAGTTGAAAAGGCACTGGCAGCAGCGGTGCAGCGAGCTAGGGCTTCAGGTTTTCGTGGTGATTCAGGAGCTGCAATAGTTCTTGAAATCAAAACTGGACGGGTATTGGCGATGGCCTCATACCCAACCTATGACCCAACAATTTGGCAAAAAGGTTTAACAGTTAAGCAAGCGCAGGATTTATTTAGTGAGGCAAAGGGCGTGCCCGCACTCTCTAGACCGCTGCAAGGATTATTTGCACCAGCCTCTACCTTTAAAGCAATCTCAGTTGTAGCAGCAGCAGATGCTGGCTACTCACTTAATGCCAGTTATAACTGTCCAGCATTTGTTGAGATCGGAACTAGAACTTTTAAGAATTTTGGAAGTGTTGGCGCAGGTCGCATTCCCTTAGATCTTGGCCTTGCAATCTCATGTGACTCACTTTGGTATCAAATGGCATATGACGAGTGGGTTAGAGATGGTGGATTACGTCCAAAATCATCACCAAGTGATTACTTCTTTAAAGCTGCTAAAGCATTTAGCATCGGCATTTTAACTGGAATCGATCTACCAAGTGAGTTGAAGGGAAGATTGCCAGATCGCCAGTGGAAGCAAAATTGGTATGAACAAAACAAGGACTTTTACTGCAACTACAAAGATCGGGCTAAGAAAGCTGATCTAACTCCATATTTGATTGAGATTGCCCGCGAGAATTGTTTAGATGGAAACAAGATTAGAGCAGGAGATGCGGTTAACTTTTCAATTGGACAAGGTGACACTTTGGTAACCCCACTTCGTCTTGCCCAAATCTATGCTGCCATTGCTAATGATGGTGTTTACTACAAACCTCAGGTAGCTAGAGCAATTGTTGATGTTGATGGCAAGATAGTTAAAGAATTTAAACCTGAGATAGCTGACACAATTAAAATTGAGCAAAGCACTTGGGATTTTCTTCACCGTGGATTGCGCATGGTGGTAACTAAGGGAACTGCTGCCGGTGTCTTTGCAGGTTTTCCAGTTGAGGTAAGTGGAAAGACTGGAACTGCCCAGGTCTTCGGTAGAAATCCAAATGGTTCACCAAAAGATGACACCTCTTGGTTTGCAGGTTATGGGCCAACAGCTGATCCACAATATGCAGTGGTGATGATGGTTAGCCAAGGTGGTTTTGGTGCATCAACCTCAGGTCTTGGGGTTAGAAATATATTTGAAACATTATTTGGCGTAACCGGTGGTCGAGTTGATCCTGAGAAAGCAATATTTCCAAATGGCGTGCCAACTACAATTGCAAAGGTTGATTTGAAAAAAGTTGCAGAAAAAGTTGATCTAACAAAAGTTAATGGTGGCGGGGTGAAGAAAAAATGAGTCAAAGTATTAAGTACCGCAGTGCCAATCGAGGAGCTTTTGGTGGCTTTGATAAATTGCTCTTGCTTGCAGTTGGTGGTCTTTTAGTAATGGGTACATTGTTGGTCTATGCCGGAACTAGGGAGTGGTTTCGCTCTTATGGCTTAGATCCAGAGTATTACTTAAAGCGTCACAGTTTGAACATCATTATTGGTGGCTTACTTGCTTATGGCACCACATTGATTGATTACCGATTACTTCGGGCCTATACGCCAATTGTTTGGCTGGCTGCGGTAATTGGTTTAGTAATTGTTTTAATCCCAGGTTTTGGCACAGAGATTAATGGCGCAAGAGCTTGGATCTCACTGCCTGGAGGTTTTCAACTTCAACCTGCTGAGTTAGCCAAGATTGCAATCATTGTTGGTATGTCGATGGTGCTAGCAGATCGAGATCAAACCGATAAAGATCCAACTGATTTAGATGTAGTAAAAGCTTTAGCTATTGCGGCAGTACCTATTTTGTTAATTGTGGCTCAGCCAGATTTAGGAACAGTATTAATCATCTCAGCTGCAGTAGTAGCGATGATTGGCGCATCCGGAGCACCAGCAAGATGGGTTGTTGGATTACTCCTTGCAGCAATTGTCGGGGTATTTGCTGCGGTGCAAACTGGTGCAGTCAGTCAGTATCAGGTGGCACGTCTGCAATCCTTTGTTGATCCATCAGCAGATCCGCAGGCAACTGGATATCAACTTAGACAATCGAGAATCACTATCGGCTCAGGAGGTTTTCTTGGCAAAGGATTGTTTGAAGGACCACAGACAAATGGTCGATTTGTCCCAGAACAACAAACAGATTTTATCTTTACCGTAGCAGGTGAGGAGCTTGGCTTTGTTGGCAGCTCATTAATTTTAGCGCTCTACTTCTTACTATTTATTAGAGCTTTTTCTATCTGCCGGCGAAGTAGTGATTTATTTGGTCGATTAGTTTGTATAGGAGTTATTGCTTGGTTTGCCTTTCAAACCTTTGAAAACATTGGTATGACTATGGGATTGATGCCTATGACCGGTGTGCCATTACCATTTTTATCCTATGGTGGCTCATCAATGTTTGCTAATTTAATTGGTGTGGGCTTGTTACAAAATGTCCATGCAAGAAGCCGATAACACGCTTAATTTGCGCTAAGTTGGCAGATTACCTGCCAATCTGCGATACTTCACTCACGCAATCAGCGCGAGGATAAAGATCCAACGCCGCGATAGCGTCGATATTTTTAGCAAGTTAATTAACCAGATTAATTAAAAAAAGTATTGAAAGAGATACTGCAAAACTGCAGTAATTATTTTTGAAAAGGATTTGATTTATATGGCCGATGAGCCTAAAGCACCACGTAAGCGCGCTGCCAAAAAGGCAGTAGATGGCGAAACTAAGAAAGTAAGCAAGAAAGCTGCAGCAATTCCAGTTCCGCTATTTCAAGCAGCACCAGTTACTAAAACCCCAAAGGTGGCAAAGGCTACCAAGGTTGAAAAACCAGATGCAGTAGCTGCTGTTTCTAGCAGTGATGAGAGTGAGAAAGAGGAGTTTCGTCGCCGTCGCCGCAGAGGTGGCCGAGGTAGAAGACGAAATGGCAAAGAGAGTGAGGGTGCAGATGAGGCAACCTCAACTGAAGCATTGGATGAGAGCACAGATAGTGATGGCACAACCCATAAACGCCGTCGACGTCGTAGAGCACGCGGTGAGGGCGTAACACCTGGTGAAACCATTGAAGAGGATGGCGTATTAACTGTTGTAAAGGTTAGACCGGTACGGGTACGTGAACCAAGAAATGAAAACAAGAAATTTGAAAGACGAGATCGAAGTCGTTTTGATCGATCAGATCGTGGCGATCGCAGAGAGCGACGAGATTTCACCCGCAAGCGCGGCACAGTAATCACTGAATCAGAGTTTTTAGCTCGCCGAGAAGCGGTTGAGCGAAGCATGTTGGTTCGCCAGATTGCAGATCGAACTCAGATTGCCATTATTGAAGATGATGTAATGGTTGAGCATTATGTAAATAGAAATAGCAATATCTCATATGTAGGAAATGTCTATTTAGGTAAGGTCCAAAATGTTCTGCCATCGATGGAGGCAGCATTTGTTGATATTGGTAAGGGACGAAATGCAGTTCTCTACGCTGGTGAGGTTAATTGGGATGCTCATGGCTTATCTGATACTGCACCTAGAAAAATTGAGCAGGTATTAAAGACTGGTCAATCAGTATTAGTTCAGGTAACCAAAGATCCAATTGGTCAAAAGGGTGCCAGATTAACCAGTCAGATCTCACTTCCTGGTCGCTACTTAGTTTATGTACCAGGTGGTGGCATGAGTGGTATCTCTAGAAGATTGCCAGATAATGAACGAAATCGATTAAAGGGAATTTTAAAGAATTTAATTCCAGAGCAAGCTGGGGTAATTATTAGAACAGCAGCTGAAGGTGCACCTGAAGCTGAGTTAGAAAGAGATGTCACCCGACTTAAAGCACAATGGGATGATATTGAAAAGCAAGCTAAGAGCTCTTCAACCTCTGCGCCATCACTTTTATATGGTGAGCCAGATCTAACTGTTCGTGTTATTCGAGATATTTTCAATGAAGATTTCAACAAGATGTTGGTCCAAGGTGATCAAGCTTGGGATGACATTCAAAACTACATTGGACACATCGCACCAGAGCTTGCTACCAAGATTGAAAAGTGGACTGGCCCAAGAGATGTGTTTGCTGAAAATCGAGTAGAGGAGCAGTTAGCCAAGGCATTTGATCGCAAGGTTTACCTACCATCTGGTGGCTCACTTGTTATTGATCGCACTGAAGCGATGATTGTGATCGATGTTAATACGGGTAAATTTATTGGTAAGGGTGGAAACCTGGAAGAGACTGTTACTAAGAACAACTTAGAGGCAGCTGAAGAGATTGCCCGACAATTGCGCCTGCGGGATATGGGCGGAATTATTGTGATCGACTTTATTGATATGACCTTGGAATCTAACCGTGAGTTAGTGCTTCGCAGATTAGTTGAGTGTCTAGGACGAGATCGCACCAAGCACCAGGTTGCTGAAGTTACCTCTCTTGGCTTAGTCCAAATGACTAGAAAACGAGTTGGTCAGGGATTAATTGAAGCTTTCTCAACAACTTGTGAAAGTTGTGGTGGTCGAGGAATTCATATTCACGCCGAACCTGTTAAAAAGATAGCTTTGGAAAAAGATATGGAACAGCGTTTTTCAAAGACAAGTAAGGCAAACGCCGATGAAGATTTATCAGAAGATGATGACAAATCAGATGATGAAGATTCAGATAATGAACCAATTAACAATTCAAATGAAAGTGAACAAGAGGTTGAAACACCACCACCAGCTGCAAGGCGAAAAGGTCGCCGGGCTGTGAGCACTGGGGTTATTTCAACCAATTAATCAAGTGAATTTGACCAGGGGTGGATCAATCTCTACCCTTATCCACCTAGCCAGATTGGTAGTAATCGATCTAGGTTAATAAAACAGAAGGAGCAGATGGTGTACGCGATTGTTAAAGCAGGCGGACGACAAGAGAAGGTTTCAGTTGGTGAAACTCTTGTAGTCGATCGCATTGATGCAGCCGTTGGTGCTTCCGTAACTTTTCCAGCAGTACTACTAGTAGATGGCGCAGATGTAATGGCTGATCCAAAAGCACTTGCCGCTGTGAAGGTAACTGGTGAGATATTAGCTGAGCAAAAAGGTCCAAAGATTGCCATCCTTCGTTACAAGAGCAAAACTGGATATCGTCGTCGTCAAGGATTTCGTTCAAAGTTAACTCGCGTAAAAATAACTGGAATTAACAAGTAACTACTACTTAAGGCAGGTGAAAGCAGATGGCAAGTAAAAAGGGTGTCTCCTCCACACGTAATGGTCGCGATTCAAATCCTCAATACCTTGGTATCAAAAGATTTGCTGGTCAGGTAGTTAAGGGCGGAGAGATCTTGGTTCGCCAACGCGGAACCTACTTCCACCCAGGAAAGAATGTTGGCATAGGAAAAGATGACACATTATTTGCGCTACAAGGTGGTTCAGTTGAGTTTGGTCGCGCTCGCGGTCGTCGTGTAGTAAATATCGTTCCGGTTTCTTAATTTTCGCGGATTTTAAATTATGGGTCCGCTAACTGCGGGCCCATTTTTATTTGATCCAAAAGGTATGGAAGGGAGTATCTGATGACAACCTTTGTTGATCGGGTTACCTTGCATGCCGATGCCGGAAAAGGTGGCGATGGTTGCGTCTCAGTTCACCGAGAAAAATTCAAACCATTAGGTGGGCCAGATGGTGGTAATGGTGGCCGCGGTGGCGACATTGTTTTAGTAGTTGATCCAGATGTAACAACCTTGCTGGATTTTCACCACTCTCCGCATCGTAAATCTACTGATGGTAAAAAAGGTGCTGGTGATTTTTGTAATGGCGCAGATGGAAAAGATTTAATTCTCTCCGTTCCAAATGGCACAGTAGTTAAAGATGTAAGCGGTGGCACTATCGCAGATCTAGTTGGTTTTGGAACCAGATTTATGGCCGCCCAAGGTGGCAAAGGTGGCTTAGGAAATGCCGGACTTGCAAACTCAAAACGTCGAGCACCAGGTTTTGCACTCCTTGGTGAGCCAGGTGAGATTCGTACATTATTTTTAGAGTTAAAGAGCGTTGCTGATATTGGTTTAGTTGGTTATCCAAGTGCGGGTAAATCTTCATTGATTGCAGCTATGTCAGCTGCTCGACCAAAGATCGCTGATTATCCATTTACTACTTTGGTTCCTAACTTAGGTGTAGTTCAAGCAGGAGAGACCAGATTTACTGCAGCAGATGTTCCAGGATTAATCCCAGGTGCTAGCCAAGGCAAAGGATTAGGACATGAGTTTTTACGCCATGTGGAGCGATGCGCAGCATTAGTACATGTTTTAGATTGCGCAACGCTTGAGACAGATCGAGATCCAGTAAAAGATTTTGATGTTATTGAAGAGGAGTTAAAGCAGTATGGCGGTCTATCAGATCGACCAAGAATTATTGCGTTAAATAAGATTGATATTCCAGATGGTAAAGCGATGGCAGATATGGTTCAAAAAACTCTTGAAGCTCGTGGCTTTCCAGTCTTTCAAGTATCCGCTGCCTCCCGCGAAGGTATGCAGGAGTTAATTTATGCAATGGCGCAGATAATTCAAAAGGTGCGCAAGGACCAAAAAGAAGATCAGGTAGCAAGAATTGTGCTTCGCCCAATTGCAGTAGATGATGCCGGCTTTGAAGTTATTTCAAATGAAGACGGCACATTTAACATAACAGGTGATAAGCCAGAGCGATGGGTTAAACAAACTGATTTCGCTAATGCTGAAGCAATTGGCTATCTAGCAGATCGACTTGCCTCATACGGAATTGAAAAAGAGTTGTATAAAAAGGGTGCAAAGGCAGGAGATGAGGTTCGCATTGGTTTAGGAGATGAAGCAGTGATCTTTGATTGGGAGCCAAGTATTGAAGCTGGCGCAGAATTATTAGCTGGTGGACCAAGAGGCGAGGATCTTCGCCTTTCCACACCTTGGCGAATGGATTTACTTGAGGATGATATTGATCAATTAAGTGATGATGAGATTGAAATGCAGTGGGAGTACAACGTGGCAAATCCTAGAACGCCACGGGTTGAAGAAGATGTCCGTTGATTTAAGTAAGTGTCAAAAGATAGTAATTAAGGTTGGCTCATCAACCTTAACTGGCAATGCTGGTGCAAACCTTGATCCACAGGCAATTGATCAACTAGTTGATGTGGTTGCCAAACTAAAAGCAGATGGCAAAGAGGTAATCATTGTCTCCTCTGGAGCAATCGCTGCTGGACTTTCACCTTTAGGACTGGCAAATCGACCATCTGATTTAACATTGCAACAAGCTGCCGCCTCAGTCGGGCAGGGGTTGTTGATGGCTAGATACACCGAGTCATTTAATAGATTTAAGATCACAACTTCGCAATTGCTAATTACTATCGATGATATTAATCGCGCTACACATGTTGAGAATATAAAGGGAGTTTTAGAGTCACTATTAAAGCTAGGTGTAGTTCCGATTGTTAATGAGAATGACACAGTTGGAACTGAGGAGATTAGATATGGTGACAATGATGGCTTAGCCGCATTAGTTACCACTTTAATTAGAGCTGATCTACTTGTGCTAGTAACTGATATTGATGGACTCTATGATGCAGATCCAAGTACACCAGGTGCCAAGCAGATAAATACGGTAAGTGATGTTACTACCTTGGATAAAGCAACATTTGGTGGCGCTGGTGGTGCGGGAGTTGGCAGCGGTGGCATGGTGACAAAAGTTCAAGCAGCTAAAGTGGTAACTGCTGCTGGTATTGGAATGCTTTTAACTAAATTACCAGATCTATCTGCTGGCTTAAATGGTGAAAAGGTTGGAACCTACTTTATTCCTAATTAGTTTTTAAGATTTGAAAGATCAAGTAATACCTTTGTGGTATCGGATTCATGATCTGAATCAGTTGGATTATCACTTAACTTCACAATTACAGTACGAGTTGCTGGATTCACAAAGATAAATTGACCATGCAAGCCAAGTGCTAAAGAAGTATTTGGGTAGGGATGCCAAACCTGAGCGGCATATCCCCAATCTCTATCTAAGGTAGTTACTGGCGTGCTCATTCTCCTCAACCATTTGTTATCAATTATTTTATTTGGGCCGGCATAGCCTCCATTTAGTAGCAACATCCCGATTCGACCGTAATCAATTGCCGAGGCGTTAAAGCAGCAAAAAGTCTTTTCAGTTCCGCCGATGCGATCAACATTCCAGGTGGCCGGGTATTTTGCCCCAACTAATTGCCATACATTTTCACTAAAGTAATCAGCTATCCGATTACCTGTTACCTTCTTAATAATCATTCCCAACATCATCGTGTCAACACTTCGATACTCAGAATCAGTACCTGGCTCAAATGCCATCTTGCGATTGTTCTTTAAAAACCAGTCAACATCTGTGGATGCATACATTTGGGCAATTGCAACGCCCCAACCAGCAGGACCAGATGGGTAATTATCGCTAACACCAACACCAGCTTTCATATCAAGTAGGTGCTCAATTGTTACTAGATCAAAACTTGTTCCAGCTTTTAGATTTGGGAAGTAATCAATGAATTTATCACTCTCTTTGATTTTGCCCTGATTAATCAATTGACCGATCATGATTGAGGTCATGGTTTTAGCAACTGAGTAAGAGGGTAATTGGGTACTTTGTGTTACACCCTCTTTGTACCACTCAAAGCTCATCACACCATTTCTAATCACAATAAATGCATTGGTATCAGTTTGCTTAAGAAACTCATTGAAGGGCAGTGATGTGCCTTTATACATAATCTCAGCTGGCATTTTTTCAGATGCAACTGGCAGGGTGATTGGTTTTGCAGCTGGATCGATCACATGCCATGGCATCAGGGTGGGAGTCTTTGAGGCTGGTGCTAGTCCCAACTTAATTGCAGCGATTGGCTCGGGATAGTGAATTACCCGAGTGAAGATAAATAGCGCTCCATAAATCACCGCAAGCGTTATTGCCGTATTACGGATAAATCTAAACAATCGCATCACAGCCATAGCCTAATTGAGCATAGGCTTAGCCAATGGATGCCACAACGATAATCTCAGAGATTGCAAGTAAAGCATCTGCTGCATCCACCACTCTTTCAACCTCCACTCGGCAAGAACGTGATCTGGTTTTAACAAAGATTGCAGATGGTTTAGAGAAAAACTCTGATTTGATTCTTAAAGCAAATCAAATTGATATGCAAAATGCTAAGGCTGCAGGTATCAGCCAATCACTACAGGATCGGTTACTACTGACAACAAAGCGAATTATGGATATGGCCGCTGGCGCCAGAGAGATTGCAAAATTACCTGATCCATTAGGCCGGGTATTAATTGAACGAAACTTAGATAACGGATTGAATCTAAAACAGTTATCAGTTCCATTTGGTGTGGTTGGCATGGTTTATGAGGCAAGGCCCAATGTCACTGTGGATGCTGCAGTAATTTTAATTAAATCTGGAAATGCTGCATTACTTCGCGGATCTGCAACTGCATCTGAAAGCAATAAGGTATTGGTGGATGTAATCCGCACGGCTTTTGCTGGCTCAAAAATATCCCAAGAGGTAGTCCAATTGATTCCCTCTGATGATCGCTCAACCGTTTCGGCTCTGCTAACTGCTAAAGGTTTAGTTGATCTGGTTATTCCAAGAGGTGGTGCTGAGTTAATTCGCTCCGTAGTTGAAAATGCAACCGTTGCAACAATTGAAACTGGTGCTGGGGTTTGCCATGTTTATGTTGATAAGTCAGCTGATTTAAGCAAAGCAATTGCGATTTTGATTAACTCTAAATGTGATCGTCCAAGTGTGTGTAACGCAGCTGAAACTTTACTAATTGATAAAGCCATAACTGAATCCTTTACGCCAATGGCACTTAAAGCGTTAGCAGAGGCTGGCGTAGTAATAAATTGCGACTTGCCAACAAAAAAGATCGCAGACCAAATTGCTGTAGCAACAAAATTAGCAACTGATCAATCCTGGTCAACTGAGTATGGTGATCTAGAGATAAATGTGGCACAGGTAGATGGTGTGCTTAAAGCAATTGCGCACATCGCTAAGTTTGGAACACAGCACACTGAAGCAATTGTTGCCACAGATGCTGATGCAATAAGTAAATTCACCACCTTAAATGATTGCGCTGCAATTATGGTCAATGCCTCGACAAGATTTACTGATGGTGGCCAGATGGGTTTTGGGGCTGAGATTGGAATTTCAAATCAAAAGATGCATGCTCGTGGACCAATGGGACTTGAGCAGATGACAACTACTACCTGGATTGTTAGCGGAGACGGTCAAATTCGCCAGTGAATTAACACCAGTTATACTCACCAATTATGGCTGCAATCTCCCGCGATGAAGTCGCAAATTTAGCTCGTCTTGCTCGTATCTCTATGAGTGATGCTGAGTTAGATCATCTAGCAGGGGAGATGGATGTAATCCTTGGCGCAGTTGCCAGAGTGCAAGAGGTTGCAGGCGCTGATGTCCAACCAACATCACACCCATTAGCAGTTAGTAATGTGACCAGAGAAGATGTTGTCACGCCAAGCCTGACACCAGAGCAAGCATTGTCTGGAGCGCCAGCCTCTGCTGAGCAAAGATTTAAAGTGCCACAAATTTTAGGCGAAGAGTAAATGAGTATTAGAGATAACGCCTGGCAGATGGCATCTGCTCTGAGTAAAAAAGAGATCTCAGCGGTTGAATTAACCAACCAACATTATGAGCAGATCAATGCGGTAGATAAAGATGTCCACGCCTTTTTGTATTTAGACAAAGAAGGCGCACTTGCGCAAGCAAAAGAGGTTGATAAAAAACGCGCATCCGGTGAGAAGCTATCCCCACTTGCTGGTGTGCCACTTGCATTAAAAGATGTGATGACACAAAAAGATGTGCCAACAACTTGTGGCTCTAAAATCTTGGAAAATTGGCGTCCACCATATGACTCAACTGTGGTTACTAAATTAAAGGATGCTGGCGTAATTATTTTAGGTAAAACAAATATGGATGAGTTTGCGATGGGCTCATCAACTGAGAATTCAGCTTATGGGCCAACTCATAACCCATGGGATTTAACAAGAATTCCTGGTGGATCAGGTGGCGGCTCCTCTGCATCCCTTGCAGCATTTGAAGCACCACTTGCAATTGGTACCGATACTGGGGGATCAATTCGCCAACCAGCTGCGGTAACTGGAACTGTTGGCGTTAAACCAACCTATGGTGGAGTTTCAAGGTATGGCTTAGTTGCATTCTCATCCTCTTTAGATCAAGCAGGACCATGTGCTCGAACAGTTTTAGATGCTGCTCTATTGCACCAAGTAATTGCAGGTTTTGATCCAAAGGATTCCACCAGTATTAATCAAGCAGTTCCAGATGTGGTCGCAGCTGCTAAGAAATTAGATATTAAGGGAATGAAGATTGGTGTTGTAAAACAATTATCAGGGGATGGATATCAAAAGGGAGTTGAGAATAAATTTAATGAGGCGATTGCTGAGTTAGTTAAGTTAGGTGCTGAGATTATTGAAGTCTCTTGCCCAAACTTTGAGTACGCCCTAGCTGCTTATTACCTAATTGCCCCAAGTGAGTGCTCATCAAATTTAGCAAGATTTGACTCCATTCGATTTGGCTTAAGAGTTGGCGATGATGGGGTTAAGAGCGCTGAAGAGGTAATGAATTTAACTAGACAAGCAGGCTTTGGCCGTGAGGTTAAGCGCCGAATAATTCTTGGTACTTATGCGCTCTCTTCCGGTTATTACGATGCTTATTATGGTTCAGCACAAAAGGTGCGCACATTAATCAAGCAAGATTTTGATAATGCCTTTGCTAAATGTGATGTTTTAGTCTCACCAACTGCGCCAACTACCGCCTTTAAAATTGGTGAAAAAAGCAATGATCCACTTGCTATGTATTTAAATGATATTGCAACCATTCCAGTAAATATGGCAGGAATTGGCGGCATGAGTCTGCCATGTGGCTTAGCTGAGGAAGATAATTTGCCAGTTGGTTTTCAAATCATGTCACCTGCGATGAAGGATGATCGAATGTATTTAGTTGGTGGAGCGTTAGAGGCAGCATTGCTTTCAAAGTGGGGCAAACCAATTCTAGATTTTGCACCAAAGCTAGCAGGATCAAAATGAGTTTAAATTACGATTCCGCACTAGCAATCTATGAGCCAACCCTTGGCCTTGAGGTGCATGTTGAGTTAAATACAAAATCAAAGATGTTTTGTGGTTGTGCAACTGAGTTTGGCGCCCAACCAAATACCCAAACCTGCCCTGTTTGTCTTGGACTTCCTGGCTCACTTCCAGTTGTTAACAAGCGCGCAATTGAAAGCTCGATATTAATTGGCCTTGCATTGAATTGTTCAATCGCACCATTTTCTAGATTTGCTCGCAAGAATTACTTCTACCCAGATATGCCAAAGAATTTTCAAACCTCTCAATATGATGAACCAATCTGCGTAAATGGCTTTCTTGATGTTGATGTAGAAACTGATGAAGGAAATAAAACATTTAGAGTTGAAATTGAGCGAGTTCACATGGAGGAGGACACCGGTAAATCACTACATGTTGGTGGTGCTACTGGCCGAATTCATGGTGCTGATCACTCACTTTTAGATTACAACCGAGCAGGTATTCCACTTGTTGAAATTGTTACCAAGATTGTGCCAAACACCGGCAAGTACGCTCCATTAGTTGCCCGGGCTTATGTTGCAACATTGCGAGATATTTTGCGATCCTTAAAAGTCTCTGATGTAAAGATGGAGCAAGGCTCACTTAGATGTGATGTGAACTTGTCATTATCAAAGATTGGCAGTGGAAAACTTGGCACCAGAAGTGAGACAAAAAATGTTAACTCACTTCGTTCAGTTGAACGTGCGGTAACTGGTGAAATTATTAGACATGCAAATAGATTAGAAAGTGGCGAAAAGATTGTGCAGGAGACTCGTCACTTCCTAGAGGAAAGTGGTGAAACTAGACCTGGTAGATCAAAGGAGCAGGCTGAGGATTACCGATACTTCCCAGAGCCAGATTTAGTACCAGTTGTCCCTGATGCAAAATGGATTGAAGAGCTTCGTACTTTATTGCCAGAAAAACCAGCAGATCGCAGAAAGCGATTGCAAACTGCTTGGGCTGTGCCAGATAAAGAGATGAATGCAATGGTTAATGCTGAGCTGCTAGATACAGTTGAACAAACTGTTCTACTTGGCGCAGATCCAACAAAGGCTAGATCTTGGTGGTTAGGTGAGATCTCAAGAATTGCAAATGACAAAGCTGTTCCCCCAACTGAGTTAATGACTGTAAAAGATGTTGCTCAAATTATTGAGTTAATTGCAAAGGGTGAGTTAACTGACAAATTAGCCCGACAAGTTGTTGAGGGCGTAATTGCCAAAGAGGGCTCCCCAAGTGAGGTAATTGCAAAGCGGGGACTTAAGGTTGTCTCAGATGATTCAGAGCTGATGAAGGCGATTGAAACTGCGATTGCAGCATCTGCTGAGACTGCGCAAAAAGTTAGGGATGGCAATATTCCAGCAGCTGGTGCGCTAATTGGTGCGGTAATGAAATTAACTGGCGGGCAAGCAGATGCAGCTAGAGTGCGTGAACTATTGCTAAAGCATTTAGGGCAATAAACTAATCTTATGAGTGATCAAAAGCCGATAAATAAGATGAAGCCAAGATCTGGCTTAGTTACCGATGGCTTAGAGCGGGCACCGGCGCGAGGAATGTTGCGCGCGGTTGGATTTAAAGATGAGGATTTTGCAAAGGCTCAGATTGGTATTGCATCCTCTTGGAATGAGATCACTCCTTGTAATTTGTCCTTAGATAGATTGGCAAAGGCATCTAAAAAAGGTGTAATTGAAGCTGGTGGTTTTCCAATGCAATTTGGAACTATCTCAGTATCAGATGGCATCTCAATGGGACATGAAGGAATGCACTTTTCCTTAGTATCACGTGAGGTAATTGCTGACTCAGTTGAGGCGGTAATGCAGGCAGAGCGTTTAGATGGCATGGTTACATTTGCCGGATGCGATAAATCATTACCAGGAATGATGATGGCTGCAGCTAGATTGGATGTGGCATCGGTATTTGTTTACGCAGGATCAATCATGCCGGGCAAGGTTGATGGTAGAGATGTAACAATCATTGATGCTTTTGAGGCGGTGGGTGCTTGCGCTCGCGGATTGATTTCAGAGGCTGAGGTCGACAAAATTGAAAGAGCTATTTGTCCAGGTGAGGGTGCATGCGGTGGCATGTACACCGCAAACACAATGGCAGCAATTGGTGAGGCGATCGGATTATCACTTCCTGGTTCTGCATCACCACCATCAATTGATCGGCGTCGTGATGATTATGCAATCAAATCTGGCGCAGCGGTAGTTGAGTTAATCCGTAAAGGAATTACTACTAGACAAATTTTGACTAAAAAAGCTTTTGAAAATGCGATCACAATTTTGATGGCATTAGGTGGCTCAACCAATGCAGTTCTTCACCTATTAGCAATTGCCCATGAGGCAGAGGTTGATTTAACTCTTGAGGATTTCCAGCGAGTTGGCGCAAAGGTTCCACTACTTGGCGACTTAAAACCATTTGGTAAGTATGTAATGACAGATGTTGATAAGGTCGGTGGAATTCCAGTAATTCTAAGAGCCCTACTTGATGCCGGACTTTTACATGGTGAGTGTTTGACTGTTACCGGTAAAACTATGGCTGAAAATCTAAAAGATATAACACCACCAGATCCAGATGGTGAGATTCTTAAAGCGGTTAAAAATCCAATCTCTATCGGTGGTGGCATAACAATTCTTAATGGTTCATTAACGCCAGAGGGCGCGGTTTGTAAAACAGCTGGAATTGGGGTTGATCTATTTGAAGGACCTGCCAAAGTTTTTGAAAGAGAGCAAGCTGCAATGGATGCATTGGAGAATGGATCAATTGTTGCTGGTGATGTTGTAGTAATCAGATATGAAGGTCCAAAAGGTGGACCTGGTATGCGTGAAATGTTAATGATTACTGGCGCGATAAAAGGTGCTGGTCTTGGTAAATCTGTTTTATTGCTAACCGATGGCAGATTCTCTGGTGGCACAACTGGACTATGTGTTGGCCATGTTTCACCTGAGGCGGTAGATGGTGGACCAATTGCATTTGTTAAAAATGGTGATCGAGTAAGAATTGATGTAAAGGCGCGCACCTTAGATCTCTTAGTTAATGAAGATGAGATGAATCAGCGCAGAAAAAACTTTAAACCACTAACCCATAAGTACCGCCGTGGCGTATTAGCCAAGTACTCAAAATTAGTTGGCAGTGCTTCAAAGGGTGCGGTCTGCGATTAATACTTTTTCGTTATCTGCCTAGGCTCAAATACTGAGATTGCTATCTCAGGAGTTGACTACTACATCTAACACCTGCGAAACTAAGGCCATGAAGAAGAGCTCACTTATCTCACAAATCGTGATCACATCAGTGGTCGTGGTGATTATTGAGCGTGCGCGCTAACTAGAAAAAGTTAGTTCGC
>Ga0208593_1000016_pt1 | contig 32255 bp, 27 predicted proteins | sample LakMenEpi15Jul10_FD_150700 | JGI IMG/M metagenome (GOLD analysis project Ga0208593, IMG submission 150700) | Freshwater microbial communities from Lake Mendota, WI - 15JUL2010 deep hole epilimnion (SPAdes) | ecosystem: Environmental > Aquatic > Freshwater > Lake > Epilimnion/Euphotic zone ... | reverse complement strand
ATCCTCATTGTCATTCGTCAGATTTTTGCCAGAAACGAAGGCTGGCCAGCAAAGCGTCATGCACTCACCATGTTTGCCATAGGTGGCTTCGGCGTCACCACCGTTTCGCTGATGTATTTCATTGCAATCGACAGCATCGACACCAGCCTTGCAATCGTCCTTTGGTACGGATACCCAGTGCTTGTTCTGCTCATTGCTTGGGCTGTCGACGGTAAACGGCCGACCATCCGTGTGCTTGCACCGCTTGCCATCACCTTCGTCGGTATCGCCATTACTGCTGGCCAGATAAGCGGAGGTTCGGGCGCCGCCATCGCGCTTGTCGTTGGCTCGTCGGTAGTTTTTGCGATCTACCTCTCTATCCTCTCCCGCACCTCGAACAACATGGGTCTTCTTACTGGTGCGATGATTCTTAACTGCGGCACGGCCGCCGGCTATTGGGTAGTCAGCATGTCGCCATTTGAAAATCTCGACCCGATTTTTCCATCGTCTACAAATGTTTGGCTGCTGATTGTCGCAATCGCCGCCTTCGGAACGGTGGTTCCGTTTCTGTGCTCGCTTTCGGCACTACAGCGAATCTCGGCTGGGTCTTATTCCGTGATCACCACCGCCGAGCCCGTGATGCACATCTTTATGGGCGTCATCTTCTTGAATGAATTGATGACCATTAACCGGTTCTTTGGAGCCCTGCTTGTGATTGTCGGGCTGACGATCTTTACCGTCCTAGATTCTCGAACGAATGGTGGGCGCTGAGGGATTCGAGTCGCCGACCCTCTCCTTGTACTCGAGCGACTGCTGAATTATGTGAGAGTTTTTTATCGCTAACGTATCTCTGTGGGATTCAAATTTTTTGCAGCAGCAACTGGAATCCTTCTCGTCCTTATCTATGCCTTTGGCTCGGGAGTCTGGGTTTCTTCATCACCCGAGTGGTATTCATCCCTGAAGAGACCACCTTGGCAGCCTCCAAGTTCGCTTTTTGGAATTATCTGGCCCTATAACTTCGTGGTTCTAGGTATTGCTTCGTATCAAGTATCAAAGTCTTTAACACGGATAGAGAATGTTTCCTGGTTGGTTTTCTTTGGATTAAGTGTTGTTGCAGCACTCACTTGGGCTTATCAGTTTTATGTCCCGCACAACTTCACACTTGCCACAATCTCTCTAGGGCTGACGGCGCTTCTTACTCTTCCAGTTCTTTTCTTAACCTTCAAGGCATCCAGAGTCATGGGACTTCTTCTTATTCCCTATCAAATTTGGGTGATAATCGCAGCCACTCTGGCTTGGGGTTACCTGACTAGAAATCAAGTGGCTTAGCTCTACTGCAGTGGGCGCTGAGGGATTCGAACCCCCGACCCTCTCCTTGTAAGGGAGATGCTCTAACCAACTGAGCTAAGCGCCCGCTAAACGGAAATGTCAGTTTATCGCCAGCAACAGTTCGTCAAACAGCCTTATTTGCGGCGTGCTTTGCGCGTACCTCGACCAAACTTGAAAGCAATGTCTCTGTTGACGCAACAATGAGAGTGCGCTTTTCGTGATATTCGGTGGTGAGTATTTCCCGGCCCGAAAACTCGGCTATGTGAACACCGGCTTCCTGACAAATAAGAGCGCTTGCGAGGTAGTCCCACACGCCGTGGCTGTGAAAGTCGACCCAGCCGTCAAGCACGCCTTGTGCGACCAAACAAATATCAAGAGCAGCCGCACCAAGTGCGCGAAATTGCGACCACTGCGGCCGGAAGGAAGCAAGGCCCGAAACACCTACAACGGCCTCTTTCAATGTTGTGCAGCCTGTGGGTTGCATTTGATTTCCGTTGTGGAATGCGCCGCCACCCTGCGTAGACCAGTAGCGATCTTTGCCGCTTGCCTGATTAACCACGAGCGATGCCCTCATGCCGCTTTTGTCGAGAGCGCAGAGTGCGGTTGCAAACCAGGGCACTCCTCTACTTGCATTTGTCGAACCGTCAAGTGGGTCCATCACGACGAGAATGTCGTCGTCGCCCCACTGACCAGTGATTTGGCTTTCCTCGGATAGGACAGCGCAACCTGCTTCGTGCAGAACAGCGAGCGCAGCATTGTCTGCGCGAACATCAACCGAGTATTGCGTGTGTCGAATGCCCGACAGGCTCCAATCGGTGTTTGTTGCCAAGACCTGACTCACTGCGTCCGCAGTGTTGTTCAGTACCTGCAGGATTTCGGCATTACTGCTGTGCCGGGTTAAACGCATGAAGGCCTAACGCTCGTCGCGCACGAAAGGTGTGCCGAGCGCCTTTGGCGCACCCAACAAGTTGCGACCGCCCGGCCGACTTAATGCAATCAATGCAATGAGGGTTGCGAGATACGGAAGCATCTGCATGAACGCAGACGGGATGATGGTGATCTGTTCGGCCTGCAATGTGAATGGCAACTGCAACGTGAAGCCGAACAGCACTGCACCAAAGATGATCCTGTTGGGCCGCCAACCGGCAAATACAACAAGTGCGAGAGCAATCCAGCCAAGGCCGTTGGTGGTTGAGGCCTGATGCCAAGCAGCGCTTTGCGCAAGCATCAGCCAACTGCCACCAAGCCCGACAAGCAGCCCTCCGATGAGCGTGTAGCGAATGCGAATGTATGCAACGGAGAGACCCTGAGCGTCCACTGTTGCTGGGTCGTCGCCTGTGGCGCGAAGTTCGAGGCCTGGGCGCGTACGGAAAAGAAAAAGGGACGAGGCGACGGCGATCAATAACGCGAAATACGTAACGATGTCTTGACCGAAGACGATGGGGCCGATGACGGGAATGTCACTGAGAGGACCAAACGACAAAGGCAAAATTACGGTGGTGACTGTCTTGCCTTCAGCTGGCTTACCCAAGAAGTTTGCTAGCCCTGTACCGAAGATAACCAATGCGAGCCCTGCAACAATTTGATTTGCGCGGAACACCACGGAAAGTACAGCGTGGATTGCTGCCATGATGGCGCCGACGATTGAACCGATGATGAGACCAAGCCAGATGCTTCCTGATGCATCGGCAGCGAGGAATGCACTGATGGCCGACGTGAGCATGACGCCTTCAATACCCAGGTTGAGAACGCCAGAGCGCTCGGTGAACAATGCACCAAGAGCAGCGAGAATCAACGTAGTAGCGATGGCGATCGAGTCTGCCGAGGTGAGGATCCAGATGTTGTCGTTCACGTCGTGGCCGCCCTCACTCGTACGACACGAATCTTGTAACGACGGAATGCCTCACCGCCAAGAGCGAAGAGCAGGATTGCACCCTGCAACATGACGCCGATATGGATTGGAGTATCGGTGGAGATCTGCAGCTTCTCCCCTCCTACTCGCAAGCCTGCGAATAAAATGCCGCTGACAACGATGGCGGCCAAGTTGTTTCGGGCAAGAGCCGCAATGACGATGCCGGCGTAGCCGTAACCAAGATTGACGATGCTCGGCTCAATCTTTCCGTAGGGCCCGACAATAAGCATTGCGCCGCCCAAACCTGCGAGCGCACCCGAGATAAGCATGACCGACATGGTGGTGCGCTTGGCATTGATCCCGGCATAGTGCGCTGCCTTGGGCGAGTCGGCGATGACATTGATTCGATAGCCAAACTCGGTTCGCTTGACCACCCAATACAGCACAACCGCGAGGATGATCGCGACAAAGATTGTTGGATACAGGCGCGTGTCGCCGAACGATTGCAACTTTGCCGATGCCGAAACGAGGCGGCCTTGCGGGAAAGATGTATTTGGGTTTCGAAAGAAGCTATCTGGCGTGTAGATGACGTAGTCGATGAGGCTTGATGCGACGTACGTCAGCAAAAGTGTCGAAACGATTTCGCTAGTTCCCAGACGCGAGCGAACAAATGCCGGGACAAAAATCCAAAGGGCACCGGCTAAAGCACCAAAGATAAGTACGAGTGGAACCATGATTAGCGATGGCAAATGATCACCCAGGGTTATACCTGCCCAGGCGCCGCCAATCATTCCCAGATACAACTGGCCTTCGCCACCAATGTTGTAGATGTTCATTTGGAAAGCAAACGCCGCGGCAATACCGGTGCAAATGAGCACAGTGGAGAGAGCAAGCGTGTCGGTGACGCCGCGTGACGAAGCGAAGCCGTCGCTGAACATGTTTGTATAGGTATCAATTGGCGAGTATCCGGTAGCGAACAAGAATATTGCGCCGAAAAACAAAGCCGCGAGGACTGAGACGATTGGGACGAGTGCCGTCAAGCGTTTGGGTGCCTCACCGCGCTGATCGAACACCACCCGAATTGGAAGCCGCATTACACGCCCCCATTTTCAAGCAGGCCGGCCATAGCAGCGCCCACAGTAGACAAACTTGCGGTGGCGCCGGGCGTTTCGTGCACTACTGCCCCGCGATACAACACCAAAATGCGATCGGCCAGCGACATCACTTCGTCGAGGTCTTCGGAGATGAGAAGGATGGCCTGCCCTGCGCTACGTGCATCGTTGAGCAGGCTTCGAACTGTTTCGATTGCGCCAACGTCGAGGCCGCGTGTTGGCGAACAAACCACGAGCAACTTTGTTGCGCTGCGACCACCCGAGAGTTCGCGTGCGAGCAACACCTTTTGTGCGTTACCACCAGAAAGCTTTCGAGCAATGTGGTCTGGGCCGTTGGCCTTGATTTCAAACTGATCGATCAACCGAGTTGCTTCAGGCCTGATGGATGTTCGGTCCACAATGACTTTGCGATCGCGGGTGAGCAACAAATTATCGAGGATGGACATGGAAGGAACCAGGCCCATTCCAAGGCGATCCTCGGGCACGTAGGCAAGGCCAACTTCGCGAGCCTGGATTGGGCCGCGGTCGGTGGTCATTGCGCCCGAGATAGTGATGGAGCCGTTTGCCGGCGATATCAGGCCGGCAATGGTGTCTGCCAATTCGCGCTGTCCGTTGCCAGCAACGCCAGCGATGCCCACCATTTCGCCTGCGTGGATGTTGAATGAGACGTCGGAGAGCACTTCAACTTCGTTGATGCTGAGCGACAGATTTCGTATTTGCAACACTTCATGGCCAATGGGGTGCGTGGCGCGCTGTGCATTGAGTTCGATGTCGCGGCCAACCATGAGCCGTGCCAATTCGCGCGTGTCAGCGGTTCCCTTGCCGGAAACATGACCAGTAACGCGGCCGTTGCGCAGCACCGTGACGCGGTCGGAGATTTCGACAACCTCGCCAAGCTTGTGGCTGATAAAGACAATTGATTTTCCGGCTTTGGTCATTGAGTGCACGTTGTCGAATAATTTTTCGACTTCTGCAGGAACGAGAACCGCGGTTGGTTCGTCGAGCAACAAGATTTCGGCGCCCTGATACAGAGCCTTTACAATTTCTACGCGTTGTCGCTGCCCCACCGACAGTTCGCCGACTACGGCGTTTGGTTCGATCGGCAGGCCAAACGATTCGGCGACAGCAGCAACTTGATCATTGATTTCTTTGCGATTCAATCGGAAGCTGAGATCGCGGCTTCCGAGAATCACATTTTCTGAAACGGTAAAACGATCTACAAGTCGAAAGTGTTGGTGCACCATGGCAATGCCGTGTTGCAAACCTGCGCGCGGCGACGACAGATGCATGGGTTTGCCGTTGCGCAAGAGATAACCCGAATCGGGTTGATACAGGCCACACAAGATTGCGGCGAGTGTGCTTTTTCCGGCACCGTTTTCGCCAAGCAGAGTGTGCACTTCGCCCGCACGCACGTCGAAGTCGACGTTGTCGTTAGCAAGCACTCCTGGAAAACGCTTGACGATGTTATGCGCGGAGAGCGCAGTAGGGGCCACACCACCTAAGTGATGTGACCCCTGCGCTACCTCGTGAGAGGTGTCATTCATGTTTGAGATCAGCCCTTTGGAGAACCGATTACTCCCTTAACGAAGTAGCTCATGCCGAGCAAGTCCAGAAGTTCTGGGCGTACATCTGCAGCAACAACTTCATTGCCGTCTTGGTCTGTTACTGGGCCTTGGAACGGAGCGAACGAACCATCAATGATGGCTGCTGCTTTTTCCGCGATCAATGCTTGCGTGTCGGCATCTACCGAATCGCCGAACGAAGCAAGTGTGACCATTCCGTCGGCCATCGAGCCGTAGTACTCATCGTTTGGACATGTGCCACCGGCAACAGCCTTTGCGGTTTGTACGTAGAACGGACCCCAGTTCCATGTTGGAGCGGTGAGCCATGCGGCTGGTGCTGCTTCCTTCACGTCGCTGTTGTAACCAACCCACTTGGCGCCACGGGCTTCGGCGGCAACGCCTGCTGCTGTGGTGTCTTGGTGCATTGCGAGAACGTCAACGCCTGCGTCGAGCAACGACTCAGAGGCTTCCTTCTCGATGGTTGGATCGAACCAGGTCTTGGTCCATGAAACTTGCACTGTTGCATCTGGGTTTACTGACTGGGCACCCAAGGTGAATGCGTTAATTCCGCGGATCACTTCTGGGATTGGGAAAGCTGCAACGTAGCCAAGCTTGCCGGTTGGGCTTGCCTTGCCTGCTGCGATACCCGAGAGGTAACGAGCTTCTTCAGCCGCACCAAAGTACGTGCCGAGGTTTGCTGGAATCTCATCAAATGTTGCGTACTCGCCACCCATTTCTGCGGTGAGGAGGAACTTCGCACCAGTTGCCCACTGGAAGCAACCCTCTGGGTGCTTCGTAGCAACGCGTGCCATTGGTGTTCCGTAACCAAACGAGGTTGCGAAAATGAGGTTGTATCCGCCAGCTGCGAGTTCTTCCATAACGGCTTCTGCTTCGTCGCCTTCTGGAACGTTCTCTACGCGCTTAACTTCAATACCGAGTTCTGACTCGAGCGACAAAATGCCTTGCTCGTGCTGGTAAGTCCAGCCCTTGTCATCGGGAACACCGATGTAGACAACGGCAACTTTGAGGCTGCTGTAGTCGGCGCCTGCTTCTGCAGCCGCTGTGGTGTCTGATGCTGCGTCGTCACTGCCGCCACATGCTGCGAGTGTCATCGCAGCAACAGCAGCAAGAGCGAAGCCCTTGATGTGTTTCATTTTCATGTATCTCTCCCCTTATGCAAAATGCATATGCCCGTTGGTTTTGCACGCCAGTTGGCGCGCCCCGAGAATAACACTTCCCAAGAGCCCCGCGGGCAAGAAGTGGCCTATGGGAGGGCGATAGTCGGGTCGATGAACTGGTTCGTTGCCAAGTCGGCCGAAGTGAGGCCGGGCTTCAACTTTTCACCAAGCCCCTCGAAGATCGGAATGGCCAAGGCAAGGAATTCGTCCATGCGCTGCGAGTCAAAGCTGCCCAACGTGCCGTCGGGGCTGTTCGCAATGAGCCCGTTTTCCAGTGCCAGTGCCACCGCTGCATCGGCCTGACCGGCGTCGTACATCCAACCGTTGTTGTACTGGGCGACAAGGTCGAGGATGAGCGCATTGGTTGTGGACGGATCGGCAACGTAGTCAACCTGTGCCTGCTGGATGATTGGCACTAGCAGTTTCAGACAATCGGCCGCCGAAACAATGGTTTCTGGCTTGGCAGCAAGCGTCTGAGCGTACGAAGTCCAGCCTGCGTCGTGGATGGTTTGGTAAGCAACCGGCTTCCCCCAATCGGTAAGCACATTTTCGTAGAAGTACGGCTCGGATGTTGCGAAACCTTGCTGTGCCGATTTGCCACCGTCTGCAACAAAGTTGGCTGGCGTTCCGTCGTAACTGCCGTCAACTTGTGCTGGGTCGAGAATGCCAGTTGACGTGAAGTAGTCCATGTACGCAGTGCCACCGAAGTAGCGCACTTTGGCGCCAGTCGTCTTCAAGTCGGCAATGGTTTTCACGTCTGGGTAAGTGGCTGGATCCCACATGATGATCTGTGGGTTGATGTTGAATGGCGCGATAACTGATGTTGTTGGGAACTCGCCAGAATTTTGAATTTGGCTATACGTTGCCGCGAACGCGAGGAAAATATCGGGGTCGGAATACATCAACGATGTAGGTGAAGAAAAGCCCACTGCTGGGCCACCGGCACGAACCTGCACCTTGACACCGGTGTCCACACCGCTTGCCATCAATGGGCCTGTGACGCGAAGCCCCGAAGCATCAACTTCGTAGCCAGCTCCGACCAGTTGATACGCGAAACCGTGTTCGGACTCGGGGTGCCAGTCGGTTTGGATGGTGACTGTTTCGGGGCAAATTCCCGAAAGCACTCCGGCCGCACTGGCAACAGTGTCGGTGGTTGTGGATGTACTGCTGCCGCAAGCGGCGAGCATCACTAACGCGAACGAAGCCGCAGTAGTTCTAAGGGTTGATTTCATAGGTTACTCCCTTGTGATGACGTGCCACTTGCCGATGACTGCTTTACGAAGCAGACCAAAGGATGTGAACACGGCGAGTCCGAAAAGACTCGCAAGCACTATAGAAGCAATGAGTTCTGGTCCCCACAATCGTCCTCGATAAATATCAATTTGTGCGCCGATACCCACAACGCCGCCTTGCCGGAAGTAGAAGTCGCCGACCACTGCCCCAATAACCGACAAGCCCGCGGAAATGCGCAAACCCACGAAAATATTGGGTAGCGCTGCGGGAAACTGCAGTTTGCGCAATCGTGAAACTGTTCCTACCCCGTGCAGCGAAAACAGCTCGTGCTGGCTCTTGTCGATCGAAAGCAATCCAAACAATGTGTTGTTGACGATTGGGAAAAATGCGATCAGTACCACCACCAAGATGCGCTGAACCTGCACGCCATCGATGAGCGCGCGAATGAGCGGCGTCATTGCAAGAATCGGTGCCGATTGCAACGCCACCAAATATGGCCATGTTGCCTTCTCCAGCCAACGACGCGTGGCCATCAGCGTTGCAAGACCCATACCAATGACAATCGTGATGGAAAGCCCGATCATTGCAATTTTCGCCGAATCCCACAGCGACAGCAATATTGGTTTCAGTCCGCGTTGTTGCCCCGCAGACCAAACGAAGAAACCTTCGCGGACAACACGATGAGGCGTAGGCAATAAAAAGCGTTTCTCCTGCGGCAAGATGACGAGCGAGAGCAAATACCACAGGCCGATGAACAATGCGAATACAACGGCGGGGCCGGCAATGTCGGTGAATCGAAAGCTTTCTTTTTCGGATCGCGTTGTGTCGTTGCGTTTCATGATTGATCACCGCGCAATGCATGGGAAACCTGGCCACATATTTCGGCAAACTCCGGTCGATAACGCAAATCATGATCTCTTGGATATGCAAATGGAATATCGAACGAAGATGTGATTCGCCCGGGCCGTGGCGACATGACCAATACGCGAGTGGACATGTACACCGCTTCGGCAATGGAATGCGTGATGAATAACCCGGCGAAACCTTCACGTTGAAAAAGCCCGAGTAATTCGTCGTTCAGTCGTTCACGAGTGATTTCATCAAGCGCGCCAAACGGCTCGTCAAACAGAAAAACGCGTGGCTTCATTACTAGCGAACGCGCTAGCGAAGCGCGCATACGCATGCCGCCCGACAACTGGCGCGGGTATTTATCTGCAAAACCATCGAGGCCTACAAGGCTGATCGCCTCTTGCGCGCGGCGCTGGCACTCTGCTTTTGTTTCGCCATGCAACTCGGCAAGCAACTCGATGTTCCGTTGCACTGTGCGCCAAGGCAACAAAGTTGCGTCCTGGAACACGTATCCAATGCTGTCTCTATCTACTGCACACGCACCCTGCGTCTGGGTTTCCAAACCGGAAGCAATACGCAGCAGGGTTGATTTGCCGCAACCAGAGGGCCCGACAACCGTCACAAACTCGCCTGGGGTTACCGACAACGAGACATTTTCGAGGGCTTGCGTACCGTCTGGAAACGTCATACCCACGTTGTCGAATTGCAGCGCTCCGATCACGGTGGTCACGCTAGTTTGACCGCAGGCCCAATACTCATCGGAGTAGTCTGAGACGCGTGAAGTCTTCGCTGAGTGGCCTGATTGACGAATCTGTCACCATCATCAGGGAAGTTGCAGCCGAATTTGAACGCCCAGTCTTGTTGTTTTCGGGCGGCAAGGATTCGGTCGTCATGTTGCACCTGGCAGTGCGCGCGTTTGCCCCGGCACGCATTCCCTTCCCCGTCATGCATATTGATACCGGACACAACTTTTCCGAAGTCATCGAGTTTCGCGATCGCTGCGTTGCCGAAATGGGCGTGCAACTAATTGTTGGTTCGGTGCAGGCATCTATTGACGCAGGGCGCATTGCCGACGTCAGCGGCCCTCGCGCAAGCCGCAACCCACTGCAAACAGTGACACTCCTCGACTCCATTGCCGAACACAAGTTTGACGCAGTTTTTGGCGGTGCAAGGCGCGACGAAGAACGCGCTCGAGCCAAAGAACGCGTCTATTCACACCGCGACTCATTCGGTCAGTGGGACCCAAAGAATCAGCGCCCAGAACTATGGGGCATCTACAACGGCCGCCATAACAAGGGCGAACACTTCCGAGTATTCCCCATCTCGAACTGGACCGAGCTCGATATCTGGACGTTCATCGCCGAACACAACATCGATCTTCCAAGCATCTATTACGCGCACCGTCGCCCCGTGTTTCGCCGCGACAACATGTGGATGGCAGTAACCGACTTCTTGCAGCCAGAAGCAAACGAGGTTGTCGAGGAGCAGCTGGTTCGCTTCCGAACAGTTGGCGACGCAACGTGCACCGCCGCCATCGAGTCGAGTGCCTCCACTGTGGACGACATCATCGCCGAGACTTCAGTAGCGCGCGTGACCGAACGTGGCGCGACTCGCGCCGACGACCGCATGTCGGAAGCTGGCATGGAAGATCGCAAACGGACGGGCTACTTCTAATGGAACGCTTGCGCTTTGCAACGGTTGGTTCTGTTGACGACGGTAAGTCGACACTGATTGGACGACTGCTCTACGACTCGAAGAGCATCTTCGAGGATCAGTTAGAGCACATCGAAGCGGTGAGCAAGCGCCGCGGCGACGACTATGTAGACCTTTCGCTACTTACCGACGGCTTGAGGGCCGAGCGCGAGCAAGGCATCACCATCGATGTTGCGTATCGCTATTTTGCAACGCCAAAACGTTCATTCATCATTGCCGACTGCCCGGGCCACATTCAGTACACACGCAACATGATTACTGGTGCATCCAACGTTGACTTGGCAATTGTGCTGATCGATGCGCGCACCGGCGTGATCGAGCAAACACGACGACACAGCCTGCTCGTTTCGTTGCTTGGTGTGCCCCACTTGGTTATCTGCGTAAACAAGATGGACTTGGTTGGCTACGACCAAGAAGTATTCGACCGAATTCGTGCAGAGTTTGAAGAGTTTGCTTCCCGTCTCGATCTGCAAGACGTTACGTTCCTACCCATCAGCGCACTTGCTGGCGACAACGTAGTTTCGCGTTCGCCCAACATGCCGTGGTTCGAGGGCTCCACACTCTTGCATCACCTCGAAAACGTTTATACCGCTAGCGATGACAACCGCATCGATACGCGGTTCCCTGTGCAGTACGTCATTCGCCCACAGCGCGCCGACTACCCCGATTACCGCGGGTACGCGGGGCGTGTTGCAGGTGGAATGCTGCGCGTAGGCGACGAAGTAATGGTGCTGCCTTCAGGGCTCACCAGCGTCATCACGGGCATTGATTCGCCACTTGGCCCCGTCGAGCAAGCGGGGCCCGGCGCTGCAGTCACGGTGTTGTTGCAAGATGATCTATCGATATCTCGCGGAGACATGCTGTGCCGCCCCAACAACAGGCCACGAGTTGCTCAAGAGCTAGAGGCAATGGTGTGCTGGATGGACGACGCATCGCCGCTTCAAACGAACAAGATTTATTCGGTCAAGCACACCAGCCGAGTTGTACGCGCAAAATTCACGGATGTCTTGTACCGACTAAATATCTCCAACTTGCACCGTGAAACCGATGTAACTGGTTTGCAAATGAACGAAGTTGGCCGCGTCACTTTGCACACCACTGCCCCGTTGATGTTTGACGACTACCACCAGAATCGCTCGACGGGCTGTTTCATCATCGTCGACGAAGCCACTGGCCAAACTGCCGGCGCAGGAATGCTGTTGTCCCCTCGCACATGAACACACCCATCTGGCATCAGCCGAGCATGAGTCGGCAAGAACGCTGGGATTCACTTGCATTTCACGGAATGACGTTGTGGCTCACGGGGCTTTCGGGTTCCGGCAAATCAACAATTGCGCATGAGCTTTCGCGACAATTGGTTGAAGATGGTGTTTACTCATACGTTCTGGACGCCGACAACGTGCGGCACGGCCTCAATAACGATCTTGGCTTTTCCGATGCCGACCGAACCGAAAATGTACGCCGTGTTGCCGAGGCTGCACGGCTGTTTGCCGACTCTGGTGCAGTAACTATTGTCCCCATCATCAGCCCATTCGCAAGCGGTAGAGAACACGCGCGCAACATACATACCGAAGACGGTCTCACGTTCTTAGAGGTTTTCGTGGCAGCCAGCCTCGAAACGTGTGAGGAGCGCGACACCAAGGGGCTGTATGCCAAGGTTCGATCCGGCGACATGAAGGGGCTCAGCGGTGTAGACGCACCTTATGAAGCGCCCGTTTCACCAGACATCGTTGTTGGCGACAACGAACAAAGTGTTGAGGCATCGGTTGCAATACTGCGCAGCGCAGTGATGGCACGTATCGAGATTGGCCGGTAACGAAAAGTGACCAACGAACAGCAACACAACCTGCCCGAGCTGTTGGGTTATGCGCTCGTTGCTCCGCGCATCAAAGTGATGTACGTGCCGACAACCAAGGTGGCCTGCAGCACCTTGAAGTTGTTTATCTCGCAGGCCGAGGGCTGCTACAACGCCTCAGTTGCACAAGAGATCATTACCCCGAACATCTCACAAGAACAGACTGTTCACAACTACCGCGTGCACGGGCTGACACGTTTTTTGGACATGAGCGATAAAGAGAAATGGGAGATAATCAATTCGCCAGACTGGCTGCGTATCGCCGCGCTTCGCGACCCAATTAAGCGCGCGTATTCGTCTTGGGAAAACCGTGCGTTCCTGAGGGCGCCTGGTACACCGCAGAGCGTAATCGACGCTTGCGGCGACGTATTGGTCGATGGCCGAGTCGACGTGGCAGCAACATTTAAGAAGTTTGCACGCGCAATTCATGCCGACCGTGACTCGTTTGCAATCGACGACCACTTCCGCCCCCAGTTCAACACGCTGTATTCCAACCAAGTGCACTACCACCACCTCATTCGTATTGATAACCACGGCGAGATGCAGAACCTTGCCGACATTGTCAACAAGCGTGCGGGAACCAATATTTCGTTGCAGCGGCTGAACAGCGGCCTCGGCATCAAGCCAGAACAGGTGTGCGACAAAGAAACCGCCGACTTGATTGCCGCAACCTACAAAGAAGACTACGAATGGTTCGGTTTTGCCGCCCACCGAATCAACGCACCCACTGCATCCTTCGTTCTCGACCCCCTGCAGCAAGCACTGCTGCTCAACCTTCGCCAAACCACCGAACGATTGCAGATTCTTTCTCGTGCCGCGTTTAACCGCGTTGGTTTCCGTTACGGGCTTGCTCAAATGCGAAAGTCGCTGTGGATTCGCATAACGAACCCAAAGGCCAAGGGCGACACTCGTTTATTGCAGTGGTAGTTTGCAACGCATCATGAGCGACAAAGCATTAGCAAAGATCGGCGTAGTCACCGTTTCCGACCGCGCATTTGCAGGCGTCTACGAAGACTTGGGCGGCCCCGCCATCATCAGTTTCCTCACCCAGCATCTCACCAGCGAATGGGTTGCGGTTTCTCGCGTTGTCCCCGACGAAACCGATGTAGTGGCTGCAACCCTGATTGAGCTGGCCGACACCGAACATTGTTCGCTTATTGTCACCACGGGTGGCACAGGCCCCGCATTGCGAGACATCACACCTGAAGCGACCGAGCAAGTGTGCGAAAAGATGATGCCGGGCTTCGGCGAATTGATGCGCCAAGTAAGCCTGCAAGTGGTGCCGACCGCAATCTTGTCGCGTCAGACTGCTGGCATAAGAGGCTCTTCCCTGATCATCAACTTGCCGGGCAAGCCATCATCCATTTCCGATTGCCTCACCGCGGTTCTACCAGCGACGCCGTACTGCATCGACATCATCGGTGGTGCACATCTTGAAGTGGGCAACGGGCTCGAAGCCTTTCGCCCAAAATCAAAATAACGATTACTTGCTGGCGTCGTACGCCTGACCAGCAGCTTTTGGTGCACGACTACGGCCAACAAAGCCTGCGACCACCACGAGCGTCACAATGTAAGGAGCCATCAACAAGAACTCCGACGGGATGCCTGTATCCAAGTTGGACATTTTCAACTGAATGGCTTCGGCCAAACCAAACACCAATGCTGCGGTGAGTGCGCCCACTGGGTGCCAGCGGCCGAAGATCACCGCGGCGAGAGCGATGAACCCGCGTCCACTCGTGATGTTTTGATCAAACCGCCCCACCGTGCCGATGGGCCACCACGCACCACCGATACCCGCAATTGCGCCGGCCAGCCATACGTTGCGATATCGCAACTTGAGTACATCGATGCCCAAAGTGCCCGCAGCCTGCGGGTACTCGCCTATCGCGCGAGTGCGAAGCCCCCATCGTGTGCGATACATGAACCATGTAGTGGCCGCTACGGCAAAGAACGAGAAGTACACAAAGTATGTTTGCGTAAACAGCGCCACGCCGATCACTGGAATGTCGCTGAGCAAAGGCACGGCATATGGAGTGAACGGTTTAACGATGTTGTACTCGGGATATGGAGTAAGCACGCGTTGAGACAAAAAGCTTGTTAACCCGAGTGAGAAGAAGTTGATGGCAAAGCCAACTATCACTTGATCGACGCGGAAACGAATGGCGAACACTGCAAGCAAGGCCGAAAGCCCCACGCCCATCGCCATCGCACCCAGCACACCAACCCAGGGGCCATACAACGACCCAAGCACGGCACCAGCAAACGCTCCACCGAGTAATTGTCCTTCAATTGCAATGTTGATAATTCCGCTGCGCTCGCACAAGATGCCCGCAATGGCACCAAGAGTGATGGGAACGCTGCGAGTGACGGTGTCTTGCAACATTCCAGTGAGGTTGAACGACCCTCCGGATGTAGCCCATGCCAAGAAGCCCACCACAAACATTGCAGTTGCGAATGCAAGCACCATGTTTGTCCACTTGCCAAAGCCCCGATACAACTGGATTGCACCGAGCGCACCGAGCACCACTGCAAGCGCCTGGGCAAACGGCTGCGCAGGCAGTACAAGCGTGAACGACTCGACGAGTTTGAAGCCTGCATCGCCTGGCCGGGCCGACAAGAAAAAGGCCGAGACAAGCGCAAGAAAGATGAGCGACATCCCCACGTTTCGAGCACGCTTTTTCTGTTCGATTGACAACATTGGAGTTGCAACTTCGGCCGTACTCATGAGCCCCACCCCCTAAATGTTTGGCCAGCAGTGATCGTCGCGTTCTTGGTTCGCCAAATTGTCTTCACCAACAAAGGAGCGGCGATGAACATGACTATGAGCGCACGCAACACAATGATTAAGTCGATCGGCACATCACTATTGGTCTGCATCTGGCGCCCACCCGCCTGCAATGCCCCAAACAAAACGGCTGCTACCAACGTGCCGAACGGTGTCGACTGCCCGAGGAGCGCGATCGCGATGGCATCGAACCCGATGTTTCCAGCGAAGTTGGTGGATGCGTATCCGTAGGTGCCCAGCACCTCCGCGGCGCCTGCCAAACCAGCGAACCCACCTGCGAACATCATTGACAGCACAGTGAGACGCTTGACGTGCATGCCCGCATACGTTGCTGCATCAGCGTTCAGCCCGTACGCGCGGAACTCGAAACCCGTTGTGGAGTTTTTCAGGAACCACCAATATGCAAGCACTGCGGCAATCGCAATAATGAAACCGACGCTGGCAATCAAATCTGCGCGTCCATCCAAGAACCCGAACAATCGCGGCAAGCGACCTTCGGCACTTACCAACTTGGAAATAGGGTCGGTGCGGTCTTCGCGTTGAAACAAATCTGTCTTGAGCAGCCACAAGATAAGAAACGCCGCAATGTTGTTCAACATGATGGTCGTGATTACTTCGTGCGCGCCTGTGCGAGCTTTCAAGATGCCAGGAATTGCCCCAAAGATTGCGCCACCCAATGCCCCTGCAAGAACTGCAAGCGGAACCTGGATATATCCGGGGCCATCCATTGCAAAACCAACCCACAGTGCAGTCATACCACCGGCAAGCATTTGTCCGGTTGCGCCAATATTGAAAAGGCCGGCCTTAAATGCAATCGCGACAGAGATTCCGCACAAGATCAACGGAGTGGAGCTGTTGATGGTGTTCGAAATGGCACGCAACGAACCAAACGAACCAACGACGAGCGCCCAATACGCGCTGCCTACCGTGGAGAGTGCGCCGATGATGTCGCCATCTCGGAGGTTGTCCACATCGGACACCACGATGATGAGCGCGCCAACGATGAGTGCCGAGAGAACAGCAAGAAACGTGAGTTTGAGTGAACTGATTCTGTTCAGGCGTTCGCCCAACGAATTAAACAAGCGCTTCATTTCTGTACCGCCCCATCTGGGCGAGAGCCAGCCATGTACAGACCAACTTCCATTGGCGTCACCTTCTTCGGATCGAGTTCGGCCACCACTTTGCCCCGATACATCACCAACAGCCGATCGGACAGCGCCATCACTTCCTCCAGCTCGGTACTGACGATCAGCACCGCAGTACCTGCGTCGCGTTCCTGAACAATTCGGGAGTGAATGTATTCGATGCTGCCAACATCAACACCACGGGTTGGCTGAGCAGCAATTGTGAGCCTGAGGTCTCGGCTTAATTCGCGAGCAACGATGACCTTTTGTTGGTTGCCACCAGACAGTGTGCCGACACCAGTTTCTTTGCTGGGAGTTCGGATGTCATATTCGGCAATCAACGTGTCGGCGACCACATTGGCTGCATCCCAATCGACAACCAATCCATGCGAAAATTGATCGTCGTGATAACGAGTGAGCACTAAGTTCTCGGCAACGCTCAACCCGCCAACAAGACCTTGGCGTTGTCGATCTTCGGGAATGTGGGCCATTCCTAAAGAGTGGCGCTCACGCGGGTCGCTATTCGTGAGATCCTTCCCGTCCAACGTGATGGTTCCGCCCGCGGCCTTCCGAAGCCCAGTGAGCGCCTCGACAAGTTCGGTTTGACCATTGCCCTGCACACCGGCGATGCCAACTATCTCGCCAGAACGAACGTTGAAAGACACTCCCTCAACATGGGTGCGACCGTCTGCGTCCAACACCGTCAGATCATTCACCTTCAAGACCACATCACCCGCCTGAGCAACCTTCTTATCAACAGTCAACTGCACGGGACGACCTACCATCATCTCGGCAATCTGCGATTCGGATGCAGTGGCAGGATCGGCCGAACCAACAACTTTGCCCCGACGAAGAACAGAAATTCTGTTGGCCACCTTAAGGGCTTCCTTCAATTTATGCGTGATAAATACAACGCCTCGTCCGCCTTTAACAAGAGTGGCGATGATCTCAAAAAACTCGACAATCTCGTTGGGCGTAAGAACCGCCGTTGGCTCGTCAAACACCACGACTTTTGCGTCGCGCAACAACACCTTGACAATTTCGACACGCTGCTGCACACCCACCGGCAGGTCTTCAATGATTGCATCAGGGTCCAGATCAAGGTTGTACTTTTCGGATACCTCGCGCACCATCTTGCGCGCTTCATCAATGTGCAACTTGCCAAGCCGGCCCGTTGGCTCGACGCCTAACACAACATTTTCGGCAACCGTAAAAACGGGCACCAACATAAAGTGCTGATGCACCATGCCGATACCCGCCTTAATAGCGTCGGCAGGCGAATTGAATTGAACAACCTGATCATCAACCAATATTTGGCCTTCATCAGGTTGATACATGCCATACAGCACGCTCATCAAGGTTGACTTGCCGGCGCCATTCTCACCGATGAGCGCAATTACTTCGCCGGTGTTCAGTGTCAGATTGACGTTGTCGTTTGCAACGACGCCAGGGAAACGCTTGGTGATTCCGCGCAGTTCAAGCTTCATCCCGCATTCACCCCCATCCAGCCAACACTACCCAACCGATCCATGCCTTAACTAAAGCAGAAAAGCAAAACGGGGGCCGCGAAAGCGACCCCCGTTTCTACTTTTGTTCCGCTCTTACGAGCGAAGAATTACTTGGTGACGATTGAACCGTCAATGATGCCAGCGGTAACGGCATCGAGCTCTGCCTGAAGTTCAGGAGTGATGGTTGATGTAATTGCTACACCCACACCACCGTTTTCGAGGGTACCGAGGTAATCGGTGCCGCCGCCTGATCCAGCAAGAGCATCCTTCACAGCCTGAAGTACAGCAGCGTCAATCTTCTTCAAAACTGATGCTACGTACACTTCTGCCTGTGTTGGGTTCGAGATTGACATGTCTACGTCAACACCGATGATCTTCACTGCACCTGCTGAGTCCATTGCGAACTGCGATGAGCCGAGGCCTACTGGACCTGCAACTGGGAAGATGATGTCTGCGCCTTCGTCGGCCATGCTCTTCGCAATGCTGGTGCCCTTGGTCTGGTCACTGAAGTCACCAGAGAAGGTTCCGTCTTGCTTAGCAATGTCCCAACCAAGAACCTTCACTGAAGTTCCCTTTTGAGCGTTGTAGTACTCGACGCCCTTTGCGAAACCCTGCATGAAGATTGCTACTGGTGGAATGTTGATTCCACCGAAGGTTCCTACAACACCCGACTTGGTTGTTGCGGCTGCCATGTAACCAGCCAAGAATGATGGCTGATCGGTTGCGAAGGTAAGGCCCTGAACGTTTGCTGCCGAAGTGTTGGAGTCAACAATTGCGAACTGAACGGTTGGGTTTGCCTCTGCTGCTGCCTTCGTTGCATCTGCGAGCAAGAAGCCCACGGTTACGATGACGTTGCAACCCTTGTCAACGAATGACTGAAGGTTTGGCTGATAGTCGGCATCTGATGCTGACTCGAGCAAATCAATGCTTACACCGAGCTCTGCTTCTGCAAGCTTGAGACCGTCATAGGCGTTCTGGTTGAATCCCTTGTCATCAACGCCACCGATATCGGTGACTTCGCAGGCCAAGCCTGTTGGTTCGGCTGCTGCTGCTGTTGTGTCTGAAGTCGAATCCGAGCTACCGCAAGCGGCAAGACCGAATACTGCTACGAGACCAACTGCGAGACCTTTTAGAGTCTGCTTTCTCATGTTTATTTTCTCCCTCTTATGCGCCGACGTCGACGCATATGTTTGTTGGTGAGAACAGAATAGTCCAAGAAAATAAAAGGTTTTTACCAAGTGTCGATCATTGGGCGCTTTTTGCCTGTGCGTGTTTGTGGTTTTGGGCACGCGTTTAGGGTGTGGATAACTCGGGCCCTGGTGTTGGCAGGGTCGATTACATCGTCAATTTCCGTATGGCTGGCCATGCTCAGCGCGCTTCCACGGCGATAGGCCGCCGCAATCAGCGACTCTTCAAGCGCAGCACGTTCGGCCAGCGAACTCGCGGCATCCAGTTCCCGCTTGAAGCCGAGACGGATGGCACCCTCCAATCCCATGCCCCCGAACTCGCCTGTTGGCCACGAAACAATCATTTCCTTGGCATGAAAACTTCCCCCGGCCATGGCCTGCGCCCCAAGCCCGTAACCCTTTCGAAGCACCACTGTCAACCACGGAACAGTGACGCTTGCTGCCGTCACAAACAGCCTGCCGAAGTGTCGGACCTGAGCGCCCTCTTCGGCTTCGGGGCCAACCATAAAACCCGGCGTGTCGCACAACGAAACAATGGGAATATCGAATGCATCACACAACTGCACGAAACGCGCCATCTTGTCGGCAGCGGGCGCGTCGATAGCGCCGCCAAGATGCGCTGGGTTGTTTGCAATAACACCAACGCTGCGGCCTTCAATGCGGCCAAGCGCCGTAATGATGCCCACACCAAACTCTTTTCGCAATTCCAATACCGAATCAATGTCGCACAACAACTCGACCGCACGACGACTGTCATATATACGAGTGCGCTGTTCGGGCACAACCGAACGCATCTCTACATCTGCGTGACGCGCATACGTTGGCAACGTGCCTTGAAAGTAAGCGAGATATTTCTTCGCGGTAATGACTGCTTCGCGCTCGTCTGCAACACGTACATCGACGACGCCATTCCCCACCTGAGTTGCAATGGGGCCAATGTCGGATGGCTTCACAACACCAAGACCACCGCCTTCAATCATTGCAGGGCCGGCCATACCAATATTTGCGTCCTCTGTTGCAATGATCACGTCGCAACATCCAAGCAATGCTGCGTTGCCTGCAAAGCAATAACCCGAGGCAATACCTACGAGTGGTGCCAGGCCCGACAACTTCGCAAACGATGCGAATGACATCACGTCTAGGCCCGCAACTCCTGGCGCATCGGTATCGCCTGGTCGGCCTCCCCCGCCTTCAGCAAACAGCACAACAGGCAAACGATTGCGTTGCGCGATCTCGAAGAGCCTGTCTTTCTTGCGATGGTTGATGAAACCCTGCGTGCCCGCCAACACTGTGTAGTCGTATGCAACTACTGCGCACTGCGCACTTTGCAACCCAATGACGTCTGCATTAATGGTGGCTACACCCGTGATCAAACCATCTGCAGGCGTGTTGGCAATGAGATCTTCCTCGCTTCGGCGAGCGCGTTGCGCTGCAACACCAAAACCGCCGTACTCAACGAATGATCCGTCATCCACCAAGTCGGCGATGTTCTCACGAGCCGTGCGTTGCCCCTTGGCATGGCGCTTGGCAACCGCCTCGTCGCGGGCAGAATCGTCCAATAACGCCCGACGACGTTGATACTCGGCCAAGTCTGCTCGATCTACCGAACTGGTTGCAGTTTGTTCAGTTGAGATTTTCGAAACACTCGATGGCTCGCAATGAACGAGTTCTTCGCCTTCGCGAACGGTTTGCCCCACAACCACAGCAATGGATACAACGACGCAATCGAAGGAAGCAACTACGGGGTGTTCCATCTTCATCGACTCGATTACAACCAGCTCAGTGCCGGTGGAAACGACTTGACCAACCGCAACCTTTACCGCGACGACGGTGCCAACAAGGGGTGACCGTTCGACGATTGCGCTCATACGCCGACTGTAGACAACTTTGCGTTAGGCCTTCGCACGCGTTGCACGCAAGAGGGGGTCGGCGAGGCGAAGCGCAGTATCGGCGAAGCGCATCACGCGGCCCGCAGCACCCGGCGTATTGGAGTCGATGAGGTTGCCCATGACTGCAAGCGTGATGTCGGCTGCCGACTGAGTACCAACCGCAACTCGAAGGCCGGGACGAAGCAACCAGGGGTGCCCGATGATGAAGCTAAACCGCCGCCCCGTGCGCAGAAATGCATCGAAGCGCTCCCCAACCAATCGGTCGTAGTCGGCGCTGGCTGTTGCAGGATTGTGCACGAAACATTCGATTGCCAACATTCCAGATTCGAGCGCGTAGTCGATACCTTCACCATTCATCGGGTTGACGAAACCAGCAGCATCTCCAATTGCCACCCAGCCCGGGCCATGTCTTCGCACGCAACTCATTGGTAATCGCCACGCTCGCGGTTTGTCGATGTACTCGCCGAGCGACCACGACTCTTTGACGAGCGATCGGTATTGATCGAGCAACGTGTTGAGGTTGAGTTTTTTGAAGCCTTTCATCGTGCTCAGTGCGCCTACACCTATGTTGACGGTGCCATCGCCTGCGGGAAACATCCACCCGTATCCAGGAACAGGCGTGCCGTGTTCATCGCGCAAACTCAAACATGCTTCCAAGTGCCGCTCGGCATGGCGAGGGCTTGGAACATACGCGCGTATTGCAAGACCGAAGGTTTCGTTCGGGTCGCGAACTGCGCCAAGCATTTTTGCAGCAGCCCCCTGCGCGCCAGATGCCAACACCACCAACGATGCTCGAATCTCTTCAGTGCCCACAACGACGCCAACCGCGCGACCGTCTTCAATAAGCGGAAGCGCCTCGCTCTCAAAGCGCACTTCTGCACCCGCGGCAATCGCTACATCAAGCAGATGATTATCAAACCGATGGCGTGGCCACACACCGCCATGATTTGGAAACCTGTCGGTTGTTGGCCAAGCCAACTCGCGCTGCTTCTTGCCAGCAATCATCCGCAAGCCATCGATTCGATGTGCAATCGAATGATCGATTTGCAATTCGTTTAGCGCCGCTATCGCCCTTGGAGTAAGCCCGTCGCCGCATACCTTGTCGCGCCCATACGGAGCCTTTTCGCAGAGCAGCACCCGAAGCCCAGCACGCGCCGCAGCAATTGCCGTGGCCGAGCCGCCTGGCCCGCCACCAATAATTGCGACGTCATAATGCATAGGTATTGAGCCTGCCAGTGATGGTGCAACGATGCCAAGCCGACATCGCCACAATGAGTGGGCCAGGTGGGGATTGAACCCACGACCAAGGGATTATGAGTCCCCTGCTCTGACCACTGAGCTACTGGCCCGCATACTCGCCTTGAATCTAGCAACCAGACCCGCGATTGGATCGGGCTAGTTTGATTTGGTCAGGAGGGCAATGAACGATCGCGAGTTGCAGGCTTGCAAAACTGCACGCACGTTGTCCTCGATGGCAGCACTCATAACCGTGCTTGCGACATTGATTCTGTCTCGGGTGCTTGATGTTCAATCGATGCAATGGCAGGTTGTCGTTGCAACCATTGCACTGGCAGCCGGAATCCCCCATGGCGCGCTTGATCATCTTGTTGCCAGACCATTTGGCAACGGGTCAACAATGTCTGGTTTTGTTGTGCGTTATGTACTTACAGCCATCGTTGCTCTTGTTGCAATTTTGCTCTTCAATGTGATCGGTTTTATCTTCGTTTTAGTAATGAGCGCAGTGCATTTCGGCACTGGGGATGCTGCATTTATTGCGGAGATAGACAAGCGGGTTTCACCGTCGAAGAAGCATCGCGCATTTCTTTACGCCGTACCAGCGGGGCTATTGCCCATTGTCGTCCCGTTAACAAAATCGACAAGCGAGAATGCCCTGAATGAAATCAATACAAGCATCGTGCGTTGGCACGCGGGTTTCGATAGCGCACTACTTGTTGCAACCGCGTTGATATCTCTCGCTGCATTTATTGCGCTGCTCTCAACAAAGCGCTACCGCGATGCAACCGACATAGTGCTTCTTGCCTTGCTGGGCGTTGTTGCGCCGCCACTCATTGCATTTGCGGTGTATTTCGGCTGTTGGCACGCAGTTCGCCACACTGCGCGATTAACGCTCGTGCTGCCTTCAAGCCAACGAGCTTTCTCGCGCGGATCGACCACGAATGCATTTTGGCTGGCGGTATTGCCGGGGCTTCCAGCCCTTGTTGGCGCCCTACTTGTGGCAGTTGCAATCGGTGCGTTTACGGACTTTGAAGGCGACAGCCTGTTGTGGACGATGCTCGCGATTGTTTGGGCTCTTACTGTTCCCCACATGGCGGCTACGGCACGATTAGATCGTGGAGCCCTTGCAAACAATGAGCTCCGAGGGTGGGGATCGAACCCACGACCCACGGATTAACAGTCCGTTGCTCTGCCAGCTGAGCTACCTCGGAAAGGAAGTCGGCTAGATCCTACCTTGACGAATTGAGCGTTTCGACAATCCGATCGATGCATTCTGGGTTGGCAATAGCCTCGGCGTTCCTCACCGGGCGGCCGTTAACCGCATCGGCCAAGGCAAGTTCGACCAATTTGTTGCTTCGCGTTCGGGGCAAGTCGTCCACTTGCACAACAAGCGCGGGCACATGGCGAGGAGTGCACGTGGTGCGAATTCGTTGTTTCAGATCGGCAATCAACGTCTCGTCAAGCACCTTGTCATTCATCAGGCGCACCAACAAAACAATACGCACGTCGTTGTCGTGCTCCTGTCCAAAAACCAAACTCTCCAAAACATCGGGGTGTTGCTCCACCACTCGATAGATCTCCCCCGTTCCAATTCGAACGCCGCCAGGGTTCAGTGTGGTGTCGCTTCGACCATGGATAACGAGCCCGTGTTGCGTTGTCCACGACGCAAAATCTCCTTGCGCCCACATGCCAGGGACGCGTTCGAAATAAGCCGACAGATACTTGGGCCCTGGATGCATCGGGTTCGGTTGACCTGGCGCCCCATCGTTCCAGAAACCAAGCGGCATCGACGGGAACGGTTGACGACAGACAAGTTCGCCAGCAACTGATGGACGATCTCGCAACGAGCGATAGTCGTCATCCACCGCATCGCTCGCCATGCCCAACATTGGCCCTTGAATCTCGCCACGGTAAACGGGTTTCGTGGGGTCGCCGCCTACGAAGCATGCGCACAAATCGGTGCCGCCAGAAATGCTCGCAAGATGCACGTCGCTTTTCACTGCTTCATACACCCAGCTAAATCCATCTGGAGAAAGTGGCGAACCTGTCGAGCAAATTGTTCGCAATGACCGCAACTGGTGCGAATGACGAGGGTTCAGTTCTGCTTTACGCACCGAATCGATGTACTTCGCCGACACACCAAGCAACGTGATGTTTTCTTGGTCGACAAGGTCGAACAACCTGTCCATACTGGGCGACGTTGGCGCACCATCAAAGAGAATGGCAGTAGCGCCACTGGCCAATACCGACACCAACCAGTTCCACATCATCCAGCCCGTGGTGGTGAAGTACATCACCCGATCGCCGACTCGAATGTTGCATTGCAACTGATGCTCTTTCATGTGTTGGATCAACACTCCGCCTGTTCGGTGCACAATGCACTTCGGCACCCCCGTCGTGCCGCTGGAGTACAAGATGTACCAAGGGTGATCAAACGCAAAACGTTTTGGTGCAACAGGGGTTGCTGCGCCACTTTCTACAAATGTCTCGTAGTCGACATAGCCAGAGCGGTTGTGCTCGCCTACCGACACATTGCTCACCAAAACTGTTGCAACAACAGTGGGCAACCCTGATCGAATTTCGGCCAATCGTTGAAGACAGTCAAAGTCTTTTCCGTTGTATCGATAGCCGTCGACGGCAACCAACACCTTTGGCTCTATTTGCCCGAAACGATCAAGCACTCCGTTGACGCCAAAATCTGGCGACGCGGATGAAAACACAGCACCGAGTGAGGCCGCGCCCAACATGACCTCCACCACTTCAATTGAGTTGGGTAGCCAAGCAACGACACGGTCGCCCGCAACCACCCCGCACTGCTGCAGCGCAGACGCTATTGACGCAACCCTCTGTCGTAAATCATCCCAGCTTCGGCCGCGACGAATTCCCGCTTCATCAATTGCAACCAGGGCCTCGCCTGACCCGCTTAGTTGCAAAAAATTCTCTACAACACTGAGCGATGCATCGGGGAAAAACCTTGCGGTTGACATCGGGGCTCCTGTTTGAGCAGCGACAAAGGCTCGATCGCCTTTCACCCCAATAACGCCGCATTCATCCCAAACCTCCGACCAGAAGGCCTCAGGCTGCGAAACCGACCATTCGTATAGGTCGTTTTCACGGCCCAATCGTTCGGCTAATCGGTGCATGGCCGACGATTGACATTCCTGCGGCGAAGGTTGCCACAGCATCGGATTAACAAGCGATTCGGTCACCGCCCAAAACTACTCAATACCCATATCTTTCTTGGCAATTGGAGATATATGAGCCCCCACCACTACTGTCTAACCAGCGTCGAAGTATGCGAAAAGTGCAGAAACAAAAGGGGAACGTAATGAACTGGGGAGCATTTATCACGTGTGCCGTAACAGGCTCCGGAGAAACAGCGCACAAGAGCGACAAGGTTCCTGTAACGCCAGAGCAAATCGCAAATTCGTGCATCGAAGCCGCAAAAGCTGGCGCGGCCGTAGTACACATTCACGTTCGCAACCCTCAGACCGGACTCGGCTCGCGTGACACCGAACTGTACGCAGAAGTTGTCGACCGCGTTCGCTCCTCCGACACCGACGTGGTTATCAACCTGACTGCAGGAATGGGTGGCGACTTGGTCTTGGGCGGTGACGAGCAAGTACTTCCGCTTGCCAACGGCACCGACATGGTGGGCTCTACCGAGCGCTTGGATCACGTCACTCGATTGCGCCCAGAAATCTGCACACTCGACTGCGGCACCATGAACTTTTCATCTGGCGGCGACTACATTATGACCAACACCCCAAGCGTGTTGCGCAAGATGGCGAAAATTGTCCAAGACCTCGGCGTGCGCCCAGAGCTCGAAGTATTCGACACCGGCCACTTGGTGATGGTGAAAGATCTCATCAAAGAAGGTTTGCTCGACGACCCAGTGATGATTCAGCTGTGCATGGGTATTGCCTACGGAGCACCAGACGACACCAACACGTTCATGGCGATGGTCAACCAAATACCGGAAGGCGCAGTGTTCTCCGCGTTCTCGATTGGCCGCATGCAGATTCCATTCGTTGCGCAAGCAGTGCTCGCCGGTGGAAACGTGCGTGTCGGCCTTGAAGACAACCTCTACCTCAACAAAGGCGAACTTGCCTCCAACGGTCAACTCGTAGAACGCGCTGCCAACATTTTGGAAAACATGAATGTTTCCATCATGGGGCCAAAAGAAGTTCGCGAGAAGCTCAAACTCACCAAGCACGCATAAGGAGCAGCCATGAGCGGATTGCCAGGTTTACAAACAGTTGGTTTGCTCGGCGGCGGTGTCATCGGCGGTGCATGGGCCGCGCGCTTTGCGCTCAACGGTGTTGACGTGAAGTTGTACGACATCGATCCGGAAGCCACTCGCAAGATGAACGAGATCATGGCTAATGCACGACGGGCTTACCGCAAACTGACGCTTGCTCCTCTACCCCAAGAAGGAACGATCACGTTCGTCTCTTCGCCAGAGGAAGCCGTAACTGGCGTCGACTTCGTGCAGGAAAGTGCGCCCGAGCGACTGGAATTGAAACAAGAACTACTCGCGCGTGCAAGTAAGGCTGCAGCACCCAACACGGTATTCGGCTCGTCTACATCCGGCCTTCTGCCGACGCAGATCCAAAAGGACATGGTCAACCCAGAACGATTCGTCGTAGGTCACCCGTTCAACCCCGTGTATCTGATGCCGCTGGTTGAGATTTGTGGTGGAGACCTCACTTCGCAGGCAACAAAAGAGCGCGCCCGCGAGGTGTACACGCAAATTGGAATGCGCCCGCTGATGTTGAGCAAGGAAATTGACGGCTTCGTTGCCGACCGCCTGATGGAAGCGTTGTGGCGCGAAGCGCTGTGGATGGTGAACGATGGCATCGCAACCGCAGAAGAAATCGACGACGCGATGCGCTTTGGCCCTGGCCTTCGTTGGTCGTTCATGGGCACGTTCCTCGTGTACCGAATTGCTGGTGGTGAAGCCGGAATGCGTCACTTCATGGCGCAGTTTGGCCCCTCGCTGAAATGGCCATGGACAAAGTTGATGGACGTCCCCGAGCTTGATGACGTGCTGCTTGAGAAGATTGTTTCGCAAAGCGATGACCAGGCTGGCACCGCAACCATTCGCGAACTTGAAGCGCTTCGCGATGATTGCCTCGTCTCGGTGTTCCAAGGTTTGCGGAATCAGAACTACGGAGCCGGGCAAGTACTGGCCGATTACGAGAAACTGCTGTTTGGTCGTGGCCCGGTGCCGGTGCTCGACCCCAAAGCACCTTCGGTGTCGCACGAAATGTTTATTCCTTCGGAATGGACCGACTACAACGGCCACACTAACGACGCTCGATACTCGCAGCTTGCAAGCGAAGCCAGCGATACATTTTTCCGAGCGATCGGCTTTACGCCCGATTACTTGGCAACTGGGCGAACGTTCTACACCGTAGAAGGGCACACGAGGTTTCTTGATCAGACAAAAGCTGGCGACAAGATCAAGGTGCTCACGCGTGTTGCCTCGTATGACGAAAAACGTATTCACCTGTGGTCGGAAGTTGTGCGCGAAGACGGGGTTGTTGCATTTACCGCAGAGCATCTCTTCATGCATGTAGACACCGCCAGTGGCAAAACTTCGCCAATGGGCCACGAGATGTTTTCACTTCTGGAGCCCATTGCAAAAGCACACGCACAATTGCCTGCGCCAATAGGTATCGGACGACATGTCGGCGAACGCCCCGCAAAGTAGCAGCGTCTCGCCGCTTGCTCCTTGGCAGCCAGGCGACATCGTTCCGGCACCACTGGACATTTATTCGTGCCGCGTTGAGCAGGAGTGGGTTGACTACAACGGCCACATGACAGAGGCCGCATACCTCTCAGCGTTCGGTTGGGGTTCGGACGCGCTATTTACATACATCGGCGACAACGATGCGTACCGTGCAGCGGGAAACTCGTTTTATACCGTAGAAACCCACATTGTCTATGAAGACGAGGCGTTTCTGAATGACCCACTACGTATCACCACTCGAGTGTTGGACGTAGATGCCAAGCGGCTGCACATTCACCACACCATGTACAACGGCGATACTGGCAAACGTCTGGCCACAACCGAGCAAATGTTGGTGCATGTCGACATGAATGCCGGAAAGTCCTCGCCTATCCTCCCCCACGTTGCCGCAGCACTTTCGGCAATCCACATCAGCCACTCTTCGCTACCAACGCCTGAAGATGTTGGTCGAGTAATGAAGATCAAGAAACACTAAGCAGGAGACTCCATGAATTTTGAACTGACAGAAGAACAGCAAGCAATTGTCGCAACAACGCGAAGCTTTGTAGAGCGCGAGTTGATGCCGCACGAAGAGACAGTGGAGAAACTCGGGCATATCCCCAAGGAACTCGAAGAAGACGTGCGCAAGAAATCCATTGCTGCGGGCATCTATGCCTGCAACATGCCTTCCGAGTACGGCGGTGGCGGCCTCGACTCGTTCGATACCACACTCGTGGACCGCGAGTTTGGTGCAACCTCCTACGCACTGCACTACATCGTCGCTCGCCCATCCAACATTCTGCGCGCTTGCACAGGTGATCAAATTCAGGAATATCTCATTCCGACCATCGCAGGCGATCGTGTGGATTGCCTCGCAATGAGCGAGCCCGATGCGGGCTCCGACATGCGCGGAATGAAGTGTTCTGCGGTTCGCGACGGTGATGACTGGGTGATCAATGGAACCAAGCACTTCATCTCACACGCAGACATGGCCGACTATGTGATTTTGTTTGCCGCAACAGCCGAAGAGCAGACGTCCAAGGGGCCAAAAAAGAAGATAACTGGCTTCCTCGTCGACTTCGACACACCAGGATGCGAACGAGTAGCCGGTTACAAGTGCGTCTCTAACGCTGGTTACCACAACTTGATTATCAACTTCGACAACTGTCGCATACCCAACAGCAAGGTGCTTGGCGAAGTGCACGGTGGTTTCGACGTTGCAAACACATGGCTAGGAGCAACACGGCTGCAGGTTGCCGCCGTCTGTGTTGGTCGTGCTCGTCGTGCCCTCAACTTGGCGACCGAGTGGGCTGCAACACGCGAACAATTCGGCCAACAAATCGGCAAGTTCCAAGGTGTTTCTTTCAAGCTTGCAGACATGAAGACGCAACTAGACGCCGCCGAGTTGCTCACGCTTCGTGCAGCATGGAATGATGCGAACGGCCGATTTGACGATTCTGAAATTGCAATGGCCAAAGTGTTTTCAACGGAGATGTGCCAATTCGTTACCGACGAAGCAATTCAGATCTTTGGCGGAATGGGCTTGATGGATGAACTTCCACTTGAGCGCATGTGGCGCGACACCCGAGTAGATCGCATCTGGGACGGAACGAGCGAGATTCAGCGACACATCATTTCTCGCGGTTTACTTCGCGAATTTGGCGGCTGACCAATGGTCGACCTCTCCAGACTGCTGAACCCGAAGCGCATTGCCGTAATCGGCGGCGCTCCGGCTGCAGCCGTGGTGAGGCAATGTCAAAAATTGGGTTTCACGGGAGAGATCTGGCCGGTTCACCCGACGAAGAAGGACATGCACGGCGTCCCCTGCTTTCAGTCGCTGGCTGATCTGCCCGGCATACCCGATGCGGCATTCGTTGCCGTCAACCGCCACCTCACCATCGATGCAGTTGCGCAACTTGCAAAGATGGGCGCAGGCGGCGCCGTTTGTTATGCATCTGGATTCTCCGAAACCGGCGACACCGATTTACAAGCCAAACTCGTAGAAGTTGCGGCAGACATGCCCATTCTTGGCCCTAATTGCTACGGCTACATCAACGCACTCGACGGTGTGGCCCTGTGGCCCGACGAACACGGCTGCTTACCCGTGCAACAGGGTGTGGGCATGATTTCGCAAAGTGGCAACGTGGGCATCAATCTCACAATGCAGCAACGCCATCTGCGCATGTCGTACATGGTTACCGTAGGCAACCAAGCAGGCGGTGGTGTGGAAGATGTGCTTGAAGCATTCGTGCACGACAAGCGTGTCACCGCCATTGGCATGTTCATCGAAGCCATTCGGGAGCCGATTCGATTCGCCCAATTGGCGCAACTTGCGTTTGAGCAAGGGAAGCGCATAGTCGCCCTGCAAACAGGAAAGTCCGACGCCGGCGCCCTCATCGCCGCATCGCACACCGCCTCACTAGCGGGAAACCGTGAAGCGTACGCGGCCTTGTTCGCGCGTTGCGGTGTGGCAACTGTTGAAACACCCACCGAATTGATCGAGACACTGAAGATTCTGGACAATGGTGGGCCGCTCACTGGTTACCGCGTTGCATCGTTGTCGTGTTCCGGTGGCGAGGCCTCGCTAGTTGCCGACATGTCGGAAGCAACACAACTACGTTTCGAACCGTTCCCAGACGAGCAGCGGCTGCGCATTGAAGCAACACTCACCGAGCTTGTAAGCGTTGCGAATCCGTTCGACTATCACACGTTTATGTGGGGCGATAAGCCAGCAATGACATCCACCTTTTCTCAGACAATGGACGGCCCGCACGATGCAACAATTTTGTTGCTTGACGCACCACCTCGCCCCGACCAAGACGCAAGCAGCTGGATTACTGCGGCCGAGGCATTTGCAGACGCTGCCAAACAAACACAACGTCGCGCAATTGTTGTTGCCACAATCCCCGAATGCTTCTCCGACGAGATGCGCAACGCCATAGTTGCACTGGGCCTCACCCCCGCCCAGGGTTTACGTGAAGCATTGATCGCGCTGGATCGCGCTGCTTGGCTGGGCCAACACCATCCGCTTGAGGCACCAACCGCAGTTGTTGCACCTAAAGCAACAATGCTTGTGGACGAATCTCGCGCCAAAGAACGCCTCTCTACATTTGGTGTTGCAGTGCCAACCGGTAAACGCTGCGCACCCAACGAGGTAGCTTCGTCCGCCGCAGAGGTTGGCTACCCCGTAACGCTCAAGGGCCTGGGTTTAGCCCATAAGAGCGAAGCCGGGGCCGTTGCTGTTGGTATCCAGAACGAAGAACAACTGTTGGCTTCCATGCGCTCGATGCCAAGCGACATTGAGGAGTTTCTGGTCGAACAAACCATTGTCGGCATCGTTGCCGAAGTGCTGGTGAGCATTCGACGCGCTGCGCCGTTGGGTTGGATGATCACGCTGGGCGCTGGCGGCGTACTTACAGAGTTGTGGCACGACACACAGTGTTTGCTAGCACCGGCTTCCAAGGAGCAGATTCACAGCGCACTGCAAGCGCTGCGCATCGCCCCGATATTGAACGGTTACCGCGGCAAACCAGGTGCCAATATTGAAGCGCTTGTCGACACGGTAATGGCGCTGCAACAGTCGGTGGTTGGAACATCAATTGTTGAAGTCGAACTAAACCCCGTGCTAGCAACCACAACTCGTGCCGTCGCCGTCGACGCGCTCCTGATCGAAGAATCGAGCAGATAATGCCCATCATCACCACGTCATCCCTAGATGGAGCTGTTCTTGAAATTGTCCTCGATCGGCCAAAAGCAAACACCATTGACGCAACCACCAGCCGCGAACTGAGTCAAATTTTCGATTCATTTAATCGCGACACAACACATCGCGTGGCAATTCTTACCGCTGCTGGCGAGAAGTTCTTTTCTGCCGGGTGGGACTTGAATGCAGCAAACGAGGGCGAAGCGTTTGACTCCGACTATGGCGTGGGCGGCTTCGGCGGCTTTCCAGAGCTACCCAACCGAAACAAGCCAATCATTGCTGCAGTCAATGGAATGGCTGTTGGTGGCGGTTTTGAAATTGCGATGGCCGCCGACTTCATCGTGGCTGCCGACCACGCACAGTTTTTTCTTCCAGAGACTCGAGTTGGGGTGCTTCCGGATGCCGGAACAATACGACTACCTCGCCT
>Ga0208593_1000014_pt1 | contig 33253 bp, 43 predicted proteins | sample LakMenEpi15Jul10_FD_150700 | JGI IMG/M metagenome (GOLD analysis project Ga0208593, IMG submission 150700) | Freshwater microbial communities from Lake Mendota, WI - 15JUL2010 deep hole epilimnion (SPAdes) | ecosystem: Environmental > Aquatic > Freshwater > Lake > Epilimnion/Euphotic zone ... | reverse complement strand
TTTCCAACCAAGGCAGATCACACCCGATACCACCGCACCGGAGAAGTCGCCATCGGCACCATGCCGCTGGGCGAGTTCGTCATGCGTGGCCCACAACCAGTCAGCACTAACAAGGTGGCATAGTGGCTAAAGACGTTCAAGTTTATGACGGCGCAACTTGGCACTCTATCAAAGGCCCTAAGGGCGATGATGGAGCCAAGGGCGATGCTGGTGTGCCGGGACCCACGGCTGTTTCCCTAGATGCCAACAATGCCTCTCGCCTTGGCACAGACGGCTTGATCTATACCCCTACTGTTGTTGGGGGTAGCGGCACGGTTACTAAAGTAAGTGTTGTCTCAGCCAATGGCGTTAGCGGCACTGTTGACACGGATGCCACCACCCCTGCCATTACGATTTCCCTTGGGGCCATTACTCCCACTTCTGTTACGCTCGGTAATGCAACTGACTACCACTTAATATCCGCCCCTGCCGCCGGACAACTGCGGATTACCTCAGGCATGGGTGGGGCGTCTAGGGCAGTCTTTTTCAGCGACCATGCCACCAACAATGTTTCACTCGGCTTGGCTGCGTCAACAATTACCATTGGAGACAACAACTACCCCACAACTCGCGGCACGAACGGGCAGGTTCTTACGGCCTATGCCAACGGGAAACTGGCTTGGACAACCCCAGCATCCCCCCCGCTACCGGCTTCCACCGCTCCGCTTGCACTTGCAGCTACTGCTGACACGGGCTCTCTGTCTACCTATTCCCGCGCCGATCACGTTCACCCGCTCCCCACCGCTGCCCAAGTTGGTGCCCTGACTCAAACTCAGGGGGATGCTCGTTATGTGGAGATGGCGGGGGACACGATGACGGGTCAGCTAATCGTCAGGCCAAGTGCCGCAGTGGACGCGAAGGGTGGCGTCAGCGTTGTCGGCACCGGATCCGGTGGCATGGCGGCGTCAAGCCTTTTCACCTACAGCGACACGCCAATCAGCGGAAGCACCATCCGGCTGCGTCGGTGGAGGGGAGCCGAAAGTTCGCCACAAATGGTAAAGGCGGGCGACAGGCTCGGCGCCATTGCTTTTCAAGGCGGCGGCGTCGGGTACGGCAGCCTCATCGTCTCCGCTGTGACTGACCAGATGGCAGGCGACACCGACGGTGATTCGTCTTGGGAATTCACTGTTCAGGGGCGCAACACACAGTCTTCGATTTTCCGGCTCACGAGCAAAACAGGATGCTACATTCCCTTAGGCTCCGCTGAATGCTTTTTTGGGTTCAACTGGTCAACGCCCACCCATCAGCTAGAGGTCGGCGGCGACACAATGCTACGCGGCCCGCTGGAAGTCGTGGGCAACATCACCTCCAGCGGCACGGCTCACGCCTTCGCAAACGGGTCGATCCCCAGCCCCGCCGTGATCGGCGGCTCTGCCAGCACCCCGACCGCCGGAACCGCTGCGGCGGCTGGCTCAATGCGGTGGGATGAAAACTTCCTCTACATCCGTACCGGAACCGCTTGGAAGAAATTAGCCCTTACAGCCCTATAGGAGTTCGCCATGTCTGACGAAATCGACCAGGAAGCCGCCGACCGTGCCGCCATGCTTGAAGACATGAAGAAGCGGCGAGAAGAAGAAGCAACGATCGCAGCCGAGCAAGATGCGGCACTGGCTGCGGTCAAGGCCGAGTGTGCGAAGGCACGGAGCATTGCGGTTGAAACAGAGGAGTAATCATGGCCTTCGTGCCCAGTACATGCGACTACCAGCCCGCCACTTCCCCATTCAGGATGGTGAGCCGCCCTGCTATGGAGTGGGCTACGGCCAACCCTGTGCTGGGACTAGGCGAGTGTGCCCACGAGACTGATACAGGCCGGTTCAAGGTTGGGGATGGCAAGACCCCCTACAAGAACTTGGCCTATCAGATGAGCATTGGTGTGCCGGGTGAGCCCGGTCCCCAAGGCGTGGCGGGTCCTTTTGGTCCACCGGGTCCTCGCGGCGAACGTGGTGAGCAAGGCTCTGTTGGTGCAGCCGGTCCAGCCACCGTGTTGTCTATCGGCACTGTTGCCAGCGGCCCGATCACCAGCGTGACCCTGACGGGAGAAGCCCCCAGCCAGAAGCTGAACTTCGTAATCCCCCGAGGTGACACCGGGCTACCCGGGGCCACCAACTCCCTGAAGATCGGCACGGTGGTGGCCGGGGTAAACGCTGCCGCCACCATCACCGGAAATGCCCCCGACCAGACTATTAGCCTTGTTCTTCCTAGAGGAGAGAAGGGTGAAGCCGGAAGCCCCGGGAGTCAGGGAATTAAGGGCGATAAAGGCGACACTGGACCCAAAGGCGACATCGGAGCCAGTGCTGTCATCAAGGGAACAGCCTCGTCCTTTCCCCCTGTCCCAACCCCAGCGGTCAATGACCTGTACATCTTGGGCACGACTGGCTCTCTGACGGGTGCCCCTTCCTCAAGCATTGGCCCTGCGTCTGTTGGTGACGGTGTTCTGTGGACGGGCTCTAGCTGGGTGAACGTAGGTCCGCTTCGTGGACCGGCTGGAGTTCAAGGCGACGTTGGACCCACCGGCCCTGTTGGGTTACCCGGCCCGCCCACCACACTGGCTATCGGCACTGTTTCTAGTGGCCCAATCGCACAAGCCGCACTGACAGGCATTTCCCCCAACCAGACCTTGAGTCTTGTATTGCCTAAGGGCGACACTGGAAGCCAAGGCGTAAAGGGAGATGTGGGTCCTGTAGGTCCGGCTGGCCCGCCCAATACCCTGACTGTTGGCACCGTCACTTCCGGCACGGCTGGCTCTGATCCGCTTGTCACGCTCACTGGCGTGGCCCCTGCCCAGACCATCAGCTTCCGCTTTCCCGCTCCTGCCGAGCCCGCCGTCAACAGCCTGACCATCGGCACGATCACCACCGGGGCTGCCAGTGCCACCATCACCGGGACTCCCCCAAACCAAGTCTTGAATCTCGTTCTTCCTAATCCTCAGGTTACTCAGACCACTTCGTTCACCCTGAACCCAGTGGCCACGGCTGCATTTGCTGGAGAGCAGGCGACCTTTACCGCCAATGCCCAGTCCACGGAAGGCCCGATTGTCTTCAAGTGGCAGGTATCTACTGACAACGGGGCTACGTTCACTGACATCGCCGGGGCTGGCACAAACACCTACACGTTTACTCCTGTGCTTGCGGACAATGGCAAGCGGTATCGGTGCGTGGCTGGCACTCCCACCCTTGGGCAGACCAACAGCCTGATTGCTGCCTTGACTGTGACCAATAGGCCCATCCCTGACGGCTCATCGTGGATTGCCGGGGGAAGCACCGGGAGTTCCCAAGGGATCAACTTCTCCAATGGGCTGTTTATCACAGGCTCTGGGGCATGGTCCGTGGATGGTGCGGCTTGGACTCCCAGCGGTGTTGCCATTGCCAGCCGCCCTGTCTTTGGGAACGGCACTTGGGTGGCAGCCTCCTCTCTCACGGCGATAACGAACCCTTACTTCACCAGTTCAGATGGCAAGAACTGGGTCAGCCGCACAAGGCCATTCGCAAACACCAATGACACGGGCGGCGTCACCTTTGGATTTGGCTTTGGCAGGTTCGTGGCGTTCTGGTCAACGACCACCAACTACTACGTTGGGACAGCACTGACGGCAGTGAGGGTCATCCGTGCCGCCCACAGCACTGACGGCATAAACTGGACTGCCTGCCCTGCCATCACGGGAATGATTACTGCCAGCAACCCAGCAAACACCTCAACCACGGGCTTCACTGCCGCACAGGTTGCCGCCACGTTCTCCTCCATCACCTCCGTTGCCACCGGCAGCGGAAACAGCCCACTCATGGTAGCCACGGGACTGATCCCAGCCGGTGCCACCAACCAGTATCTGGCAAGTGCGGACGGAATAACTTGGGTTCTCAAGACTTTCCCGGCAGCGATTGTTGCCCAAGGCGTGGCGTTTGGCGGCACCAACTTTGCAGTAGTGGGTACTGGGAATGTGGCTTTCTATACACCCACCCCGGCTGCGGCACTGACCACTGCCACGATTGCCTTCGCTCAGACCACCATGCCAACCTCCGCAAGCTGGTCAGCGGTGACCTACGGCAATGGCAAGTTCGTAGCGGTGGCCAGCACCTCGTCTACGGCAGCCAACTCTGCCAACGGGATTACATGGGCTCAACAGTCCCTGCCATCTAGCTCTAGCTGGAATGGCGTGGCTTTTGGCAATAACAGTTTCATTGCCATCGGGGCAGGCACGGCCATCAGCAGCTAAGGGGATTTCATGTATACGGCCTTAGAAGCAGTGCAGTACCTGATGGACTCCGTGGGCGGCGGGGCTCAGGACCAAGAGCATCGTGTACTTCGCCAGTCTGTATTCCATGCCTACCGCGACCTGATTGCCGTCAGGGATTGGCGGTGGTATCAGGCTGAAGAGGAGATTCACCTCTGCGGCCAGAACACCATCTCCCGCCATGCCTTGCCGTGGGGAGTCCAGTCCGTAGATGCCTTCATGCTTCCGCAGACGGGGATCGTGGCAGAGTATCTCAGGCCGACCGAGTGGGGCCGACTGATCCAATCCGAGTTCCGGGGATTCACCCGGATCGCTTGGACCATCCTGCCTTCGATCTTGGTGCCGGACAGGTTCGATCTGTGCATCTACAACGGCTGGGCCAGTGACACCTGCGTGACTGTCAGCTACCGCCGCCGACCGAGGGACCTCCGCTACACCGGCTGGGAGCCCCAGACCCGGGGCGGCACGATCTCTTGGAATGGAGTGGATGTGGTAGGTGATGACACCACTTTCACTAACCTGATGGTGGGCTCAGTCCTCCGAGTCAGCGCAGACCCCAAGCGACACCCTGAGCCCTTGACCGGCATGAATGCCTACTCAGACGAGGGCCTGATCTACGGGGTGAACAACGGAGTTTCACTCTATGCCCGCAGTCCAGCGGGGTTAATGAAGTACCCGGCGGGCACCAAGTACGTCATCACCGACTACCTTGATCTGTCGCCCGGGATGTACACGGCCTTGTTGTCAGGTGCAGAAGTCTGGCTGGCTAGGCTGATGGGTAAAAACATTGAAGGAGCAACAGGCATCTACGGCCGTGATCTCCGAATGGCCTTTGAGTCTGATGCTGTGGCCCCTCTCTCTGGAAGAAGGGATAACGGAGGGACTGGTGCCGGGGGTGGTTACACCGCCCTTTGGTATCTCCGACCGGGAGTGGATCAGGGTGTGCCTAACCGGCCCTTTGGTGGCCCCAATGCTTCTGGAACCTGCCCCGTGCCCGCTGATGTGTTTGGCGGTAACGCCGACACTGTATACGACTCTTGCGGGAATCCCATCCAGTGAAGATCAATCAATTCAAGGGCTGGGTCCCGGCTTTCTCCCGCTACCTTCTCCCGCCGGGTGGGGCTGTTGAGCAAGTCAACATGACCTGCCTGACCCCCGGCCAACTCACTGTTCGGGGCGGCTCCAAGAAGATCGCCAACACCCCCGACCGTCTTATTGAAATGTGGGGCTATTCGGTTGGCTCAGGCCAGACCGACAAAATCCTTGGCCAAGACGATGACGGGAACATTGTCGAGGTCAGCGGCATAGGCGGCACGGCTACCAACAGCATCATCTACAAGGGGCAGTTCTCCGGTCAGCACCCTGTCTCGTTTGCTCAAGGCAGGCGAGGGGAAGTCTACGTCTATCAAGGCTATGGCAAGCGAGGGCTGGTCCGCACCTCCGATGGCAAGGTACGGCCAGTTGGGCTGGATGCCCCCAAGACCAAGCCGACCATCGTTATCGACTCCACTCAGTCCTACTACATCGCCCGCATCGACATCATTGACTCTGGCAATGGGTACAACATCCCGCCCTCTGTCTACATTGGAGAGCCCGGTGTTGGGGGCAGGCAGGCCAAGGCAATCAGCCGCATTGCCGATGCCCAAGTCTCTGAGATAGAGGTCACAGACGGTGGGTCTGGCTACACGAAAGCCCCCTGCGTCAAGCTCACTGACACCCCCAATGGCCCAGCTACGGGGACAGGGGCGGCTGCGGCAATAGAGCTAGAGACTGGTGCGGCCAAGGGTGACCCAGAGACAGGAATCGTGTACTGGGAGATTTCGCAGCTACCGACATGGTTCTGGCTCTGCCTTAATGAGTATGCCCGGGAAGGCAAGGGCATCATCGTGCCTGCCGTAGGTGGCTCTGGGACTGGTGCTAAGGCCATCTTCTGGATTGACGGCCTCTACGACGGCAACTGCTACAAGCAAAACTCTGATGGCACTGACCTCGACGGCTTTGGGGTGCGGGTTCAGGTCTACGACTTTGGGCAGGGCTATAAGCCAGACGATGTGGTGAAGGCAACGATCAAGACAGCCAGTGCGTTTCAGGCCGGGGCTGGGTTTAATGGCCCCCGCTGCGACCTGCCGCCGCAGCAGTGCCAAGTGGTTGCCGAAGGGATCACGCTCTACAACGCCAAGGCCCCAGACAAGCTCACTATTATCGACGCCAGCCCCTACAAGCAAAGAAAGATCAAGACAACCGTAACCAAGGGCGGCTCTGGCTACCTCACCCCGCCCATCTTCCAGACCGAAGACGGCGACATAATCAACACCGAGGTGGACTGCGAGGGGCGGGTCACCAAGCTCAAGCTGGCCCAGCCCAACAAGCTCTATCTGTTTCCCCCCAAGCTGATAGACACCAGCGGAGATGTGGGTGGGGCTACGGCACTGGCTATCGTCCGGCCTAACTTCCGTGGCAAATACCAGTGCTTCTACAGATTTGTGGACGAGAGCCTGACCAAAGAGCAAGGCGGGCCGCTCTATTCAGACCTGTCCCCGGTCAACGAAGTGGATTGCGGCGACTGTGCCAAGCAGATTGCTTGGAGCAACATCCCCTCCGCTGCACAGGCCACTCATGTGGAGCTATGGCGATCCACCAGCAATCAGGCCATCACGCTCTTCCGGGTGGCCAAGCTGCCCATTGGATCGGACTCATTCACCGACACGCTTTCGGACTATGACCTGACGAATGCCGACCGAGCAGACTTTGAAGGTATGCCGATCCTGCTTTCGGACGGCAGGCTCAACGCCAATCGCTTTGGTGTGGCACCGACAGACATGGCTGTTGGGGTGGTTTTTCAGGACCGCACGTTCGTAGGTGTAGACACCACGGGAAAGCGGCCCAACACCCTCATGTACTCCGAGGCCGACCAGCCCGAGGCCATTCCCGAAGTCAATGAGCTAGTCCTTCAGACCAACCTGAGAGACACGGACTACATCACGGCCCTTATCCCATATGCGGGAGCCCTGATGGTGATGCAGTCCCGGCATTGCCACAGACTGAACTTCGTCAAACGGCCCGAACTGGATGCAACATCCTCGCTGGTGGCCTACCGTGGCTGCCTGAATCAGAGGTGCTGGGACATCTGGCTTGGGACGGCATACGTTCTGGACGATTGCGGGATTTACACGCTTGATCCGCAGGGGCAGGTCGAAGACTTGTCGGCTGCCATCTCCACGCTGTTCAGAAGCAACACCGACCCGGGCCAGCCGACCATCGACTTTGCCAAAAGGGAGTGGTTCTTCCTCAGGGCTGACAAGGATCAGGGGGTTATCCGTATCCATGTCAGCTTCACTGGGGACGAAGGCACGTTCCCAACTAGGCAGATTGTCTATGACCCAGACTCCAAGTCTTTTTGGCTGGAGCAATACCCATATACGTTCTCGTCTGCCACTCAGGTCAGGACAAGCGACGGCTCACTCCAGACCGTCACTGCAAGCGAAGAGTACCTCCATGTCTTCTCTACCGGCCTGACCGATGACGGCATCCCCATTGATTACTCATTCCGCACTGGCAACCTCTCCTACGAAACGGACGAGACATCCAAGACCGGGGCACAGCAAGGGAGCCGAAACATCTCAGTGGTCTACCGCCCAACAGGCTCGACCTCCGTGCTGAAGCTGGCTAACTTCTACAACGGGTCCAACGTGCCCCGTGCCAACGTGGCCATGCGGGACAGAGGAGTAGGATTCGTCCACCAGACTGACGAACCAGCCTCCACAGTGGATATGGTCAAGCTGCCCCACCAAGAGGCCGAGTCCCACGGTGTTGCCCGTGCGCTTTTCTCAGGCAAAACGATCACTGACTTCTACGGCTCAGACTCCCATGTATCTGCCCGACTCTACGGACAGCAAACAGACGCTGGGCCAGTGGTTCTTCACAGCATTGACATTGCGGGTGTGGTTGCCGCCGGGGGTGACTGATGCCAATTAGCTCCCGGGCAGCGCAAGAGATCGCGGCACTGCTCACTCAGGGCGGAATCCCAGCCGGTCATGCCAACGACATTGGCCAGCGGCTCCTGTCCTTAGCGGAATCCTCCAGTTCCAGTAGCACCAGCAACACGGACAACGAGCGGGTTATTGACTCCAATACCGCCCGATCCAGAAGGTTCCAAAACAACTTTCGTGCCCCCGAGCAACCGGCTCAGGATGGCCAAGCTGGCAAGGACGGCATCGCTGGTCAGTCTGGTTACTCAGGGGTGGACGGAGCCACCGGGGCAGACGGCACCTCAGGATTAGACGGGACAGCGGGAGAGGCTGGTGCTGCGGGTGAAGCTGGTGCTGCCGGGGCCGCAGGTGCCGGGGTCGATTCCCGGGTTCTAAGTGACATTCTCAAGAGGCTCAAAGGCTTAGAGAACAAGCCCGCCGAGGAGCCTAAGTGCGACAACTTTCAGGGGTTTGGTCAGGCTTCCTTGTGCAACATTATCAAGCAGCAAGCCAAGGAGATGGGCAGGATCAAGGCCCGCCTCGACACGGCAGAGAAAACCATCAAGGCACTAGACCGAAGGCTGGATGCCATTGAGGTCTTCATGCCCCCGCAGGACTGCCCGTAATGGCCAAGACCTTCCTCCAGCGGGACGGCAAGCTCCTTCTGAAGAACGGCAGGTTTGTGGTCACCGAGAACCCGGCTGACTGCGATTGCTGCGAGGCCCCCTGCGGAGCGTCAGCCAGTTCCGGCGGGCAGGGCGTGACGGTTAACGAGTACGGAATGCCAAGCCGGGAAGGGGATGTGGACTTTACCTACAACTCCTACACCATTCCTGACGCCTACAAGATTGAGTCCCTTGACGGTCAGGTGTTCGTTGACACCGGAGATGTGAGCGGCCAGAGGACCCTGACATTCAGAAAACCTCAGGGGGTCAAGAAGGTCAGGGTCACGGTGACCGGACCTAATGGCACGGCTTGGCAGTATTTTCTGGGCTGCCCCAAGGCTGAACCAGCCAGCCGGGATAACCCATTGCCGTGATTACCTGCCACAAGAAGCACCTGATCGCCCGCTGCAACGAGCGTGGCTACGTCCTAGAACAGGTGATGCCTTGCGTGGTCAGCCAAGACGGCCCCTTCTGGGCCATAGACGAAACTCACGAAAGCTACCCCCGTGAGCGTGAGCCCCAGACCTGCCTAGCCGGGACCATGCTCAAGTCTCTTCTGAGCCGCATTGGCATCGAAGCATTACCCGACTGTTCCTGTAACACCAAGGCTGCCCACATAGACATGATGGGATGCCAATGGGCTAGGGAGAACGTGGATACAGTGGTTGATTGGCTAGAGGAAGAAGCCAAGAAGCGTGGACTGCCGTTTGTCAGGATGGCCGGGAGGGGGTTGGTTACGCTGGCAATCCGGCTGGCTGAGAGAAAAGTCCAAAGTACCGTTTCAGTTTGAGTCGAGCGGGACATAAATACGGTATGGCATACCCAAACTTCAATTACGGTCTGGCCTTCCGCTCTCAGGGTGTAACCCCTGATATGTATTCGGACGATCCCGAAGAAGCCCAGAAGATGATGTACGAGGATATGGATGCCCGTTGGAAACAGGGCGGGGCGGCTGCCTTTAAGCAGGGAATGGTTCAGCAAGCTGCCAAGGAGCGTAACCAAGGGGCCCGCCCTGCCCAGCAGCAAGCCCCCCGTGCCCCAAAGCAAATAGCACCCGAGGCTCCCGCAATGCACCCGCAAGCTGCCGCCCACTTCGGTGCCCAACAGGGTATGTTCGCTGCCACCAACGCAGCCATTGGCAATGAGATGGCTAACCGCAGGAAGCTGGCAGAGAACGAGCGGGACCGCCAACACGAATACGAGATGGAGTCCCTGCGGCAGCAGGGTGCCAACCAGCGGGCACAGGCTGAACCGCAGGAAGGATTCGGTGGTGGCTTCCAGCAGAAGGATGCAGCCCGTCAGGCCCGCAACCGTTCGCTCTTGGGGATGGCAGGCTTGGGTGGCTACCGAATCCAAAACGGCAAGCGCACCCCGCACCCGTACCAGAGCCCCCTAGCCCGCTCAATGCTGGGGTAATCCATGAAGTCGCCACTACCACAAGCACCCACAACCTCGTCTGCCCCCAAGATGCCCAGCAATGGGCAGGGGATTAATGCTGGGTCCATCAAGCAGAGCTTGCTTCAGGGGTCTGCATTTACCCCGAACACTGGCACTGCCACCGGGGACCGGGCCGTCAGTGATTACGCCAAGGGCATGGCTTTCTCCAGTGCCGCCCAAGCTGACCGAGACATTTCAAAGTCGAACGCACAGATGGGCAATCAGCAAATGCAGCAAGGTGAGCAGATGCACCAGCAATGGCGGCAGGCTCAGATGGGGCGTTACAAGCAGTTGATGGGCCAGCGTAACCAACAGTCTTCCCTCGCTGCCAAGCTGCTTGAGCAACAGATCGGGTTGCAGAGCGACTGGCAGACCGGCCTTATCGGAATGATTGGGTAGCCATGTACAGCGCAGACAACAACGTCCGCTTCAGGATTGGCCAGCCCAAGCTGATTGCCGATGCTGCCACCCAGTCGCAGAAGGCCAACGTCTATGCCGGTGCCAAGCAGAAGGGGCAGACAGAAGCCCGCGACACCATGAACACTGGCAACAGCGGCTTTTCTGCCGGTGCCAGTCAGGCCATGTACGCCAACCAGCAACAGGCTGCCGCCGACGCCGCAGGCCGACAGCAAGGTGCTGGCATTGAGGCCGAAGATCAACAGTTCAACAGTCAGGCGAGGTTCGACAACCAGATGCTCCGACAGGGGGCTATGGCTTTTGACTACGGCCAGATGTCTGACGCGAACGATGCAGGATTTGGATACAGATTCAACAACCAAACCAACAGAGCGTCGATTGCAAACGCTCGTAATCAGGCACAGATGCGGCTGCGTCTTGCCATGTTGGGCAAGGGCCTTGCCTAGGAGAGTTCGATGAGCCACCAAGCGATTAGCGGCCTTGATCTGGATGACCTCACACCGAAACAGCTTCGGAAGGTTCTGAATGGTCTGGTCCGTAACCAACTTCCCTACGCAAAGAAGACGGACGAGGAGAAGGAGTCTCACGCCGAGAAGGATGAAGAGGAGTCCGATGCCCTTGCCGACCTGAAGGAAAGCAAGAACGGCAAGCCGAAGACCCCGAAGGTGATGAAGGACGATCTGGGTGACGAGAAAGACCTGCCATTCCGCCGGAAGAAGAAGGAAGACGCATGAGCGAGACAATCCGCAAATCACTCAAGGCACTCAGCGGAGCCAACGCTCCCGATGCCCCGTCCTTGAAGACGGGTGATGTCGCTCTGCGCAAGCCCCTCGCCCAGAGCCCGAATACAACCCTGAACAACGCGGACGATGGGCTGCCAATCAGCGTGGTTCGTAACCTCATCTACAGTGGCGCACCCGAAGACCTTTCCCAGTTGCGTCAGATCGTGGATGGCTTGTCGCCCCGGGCCAAGGCCAACCTCATGGCATCCATTGCCAGAGAGACACGCGACCCACAGTCCCCGTCCAAGGCAATCAGCCTGACCCCCGAGGGCCAGATGCTCGTTGATGCGGTGTTCAACAAGGTGGACCCAGACCCGTCATGGATCACCAACAAGCCAGTCACCCCGGGCGGTGGCAGGCGACTTGATTTGGTGAGTGCAGAAGCCGATATGGAACCCAAGACCTTCCGGCCTGACAAGCAGTCAGAGGAAGGACGGCAACTGTATGACCGGCCCGGATTCCGCAGCGACGAAGAGATCAAGGAGAATAAGGACGGCAGCTTCCGGGTGAAGCATGAGAACGTCCACCTCGACGGTCAGACCAAGCGTTCCATCGAACGTGCCAAAGAAGGTCTGCCTGTTGGCCCTATCTATGACGATGCCGCCAACACCCCCGGCAATCGCAAGCCCGGTCGAGCCCTGTCCGCTGGCACTCAGACTCCGCAGCAAGAAGCCACACGCCTCATGCACCGGATGGCGGAAACCAGCAATGCTCACGGTGTAATCGACAGCAAGCGGGCAGACGATCCGCTGATGTACGACACGGCGGATGTCCAGCAAGACAACCCGAGCGTCTTTGCTCCCGGCAACACCGGCAGCAAAATGAAGAGACACGTTACGAGCGTCCGGCCTGCCGACCACAGCGATGCCTTGCGGGCGTTTAGCTTTGTGAAGAAGGGGGAGTTCGCCAACCCCAACCAGCAATTCAACTCCGCTGAAGACTTTGCCCGTGCGTTTGTGGAGAGCGTGGATCAGGAGGGTCTGAACGTCACGCCGGTCACAGCCCGTGAGCGGGCCGATGCGACAGAGATGTTGCAGAGCTACAACTACGATGACGATTTCATCACGGAACGTACCAGCCCGGGGCTTGGCAATCAGGGGATGTATATGCCGCCCCCCGGCGAGATGACTGAAGCTGCCGCCGGTCGCATGATGCGGCAGAACATGAGCGACACGGTTCGTTCCACCAAGACTGCCGAGCGGGCACTCATGCAGGAGCAAGCTGTTGCCTCCCTTGCCCGCAAGTTTGAGGATATTTTCGGGCATCAAGGCTGGGGCGAAAACTACAAGCCCAGTGCCCGCCCGGGTACGAGTGAGCCTGCGGCCCCGGCTGGTGGTGTTGGCGAAGGTGTTGCCACCAGTCAGGACCCAGCCAACGTCCCCAGCCTTGGCACTCCGAACGTGCGTGGCGAGGCTCCCGCCCCGAAGTCGCGTGTCGCTCCCGGCAAGCCCGGGATGGAGATTGGCGAGGACGTTGATGCCGATGACCTTGCCGACCTCCACAAACAGAGGGTGGGTGGTGACGGCGAACCGATCTCGACTGAAGAGGTGGAGCCAAACTTTGCCCGTGGCCGTGACCTTGGTGACCGCACTGGCATGGGCCGGACCAAGACCAAGGAACTTCCGGGCAACAAGCCGGGTGAGTATCAGGACAAACAGCCCTTTGCTGCCTACAACCGGGAGAACCGGGTTGTCAGTGACTCAGACCTACAACAGCGGCGAATGTTCCAGAGGGCTGGCGGCGAGACTGAGCGGTCCTCCGTTCTTCGCCAACAGTTACGGGCCTTGATGGAATCCAACGAGCCCGAGGCACCGGGCACCCGTGCTGCGGCGGCGAAGGCCGCACAGATTGAAGACCTCCAGCGACGGCTGCGGCTGGCAGAGCGGCTCGACTCCATGAGCGGCATCAACTCCATGCGTACCAACGACCCTGAAACCGGGTCTGTAACCCCAAACGCCGGGGCAGTGATCCCGACCCGGCAGCCGACCGAGGTGGCCGACCTGCAAGCCAACAAGCTGGCTGCCTCTGCCACTCCCATTGATGCTGACGAGATTCTGCCTCCCCGGAACAGGGACCTCGACCTCAACAACGAGCCAATCGACGTTGAGTTTGAGGTGAAGAAGCCCGCCCCGACACCAGAGCCAGCTTGGAAGAAGTGGGCCAAGCGGGCTGGTGTGGTTGGTGGCGGCATCTTGGGCTACGAATTTCTGAGGCAGGGAGGTGAGCCGCCGATCAACGGTGGACCGCCGACTGGTGGTGGGGGACAAATGGACCCACCGTTCCCTCCGGGTGGTGGCCCTGATGGTCCCGGTGGCTACGTCCCCTACGGACCTCCCGGTGGCCCGATGGGTCAAGACCTTGGTGCCAAGCCTGAGGATCGGATTCGGGCACTCCAGAACTTTGAGATGCGAGTCAATCCCCACACCCAAATCCTTCAGAGCTACAACCGATGAGTCAGCAAATCCGCAATGCACTCAAATGGCTGACCGGCCCTTCGTCTATGACTCCGGGTGGTAGTGGCCCGCCGTCTGTACCTCCCGGTCGCAATCTATCGCCGCCGCCGGATGTTCCGCCGCCCCCTTCTGGCAGGAACCTTCCGCCGCCTGACGTTCCTCCCACCCGGAATCTCCCGGGCCCAACAGCCCCGGACGTTCCAGCCAGAGGGAATGGGTGGGGTGCTGCACTTGGTGCTGGTGCTGCCCTTGCCGCAGGTGGTGGCGTTCTTGGGTACGTTATTGATGCCATGAATGGAGGTGGCAATCAGGCCCCTCCTCCCCCGCAGCCCCCGGCTCCGCAGCCACAGCCGCCGATTGATCCCAAAACCGCCACTCAAGATCAGCTACTGGCGGCTGGCTTCCGAGACTACGGCAGCGGCATGACGGCACCGGGCGGCAATGCTTCCGGGGTGCCCGACCACTGGCGGCGGAAGATGTTCCTGAAGCAGCAAGCTGCCCGGTACGGTGCGGAGATCGCACAGAACCCCAAGCTGTATTCAGACATGGTGGCTGCCTACGATCAGGCCAACACCAACGCTCCCGGGTCTGCCCACTCCGCGAGGGCTGTTGCTACCCGCGCTCTGACCGATCATCTGGATGCCCAGAAGGCTGCCCAGATTTCGGTGAACATCCAGAACCGGGCCAAGCAACAGAACGTGGCCAGCCAGATGGGTGTGGACCGTGGGTATGTGATGGCTATGGAGGATGTCCAGCGTCACGCTGCCCGTGGTGACATTGCCTCTGCCAGCGCGGCTGCGGCCATGTATTCGCAGCGGTATGGACCGGGCTTCCTCTATGCCGCCAAGAACATGACTGACCAGCACTCTGCCAGCGAGAAGGCCAAGGCTGAGATGGCTGGGCAGAAGCCGCCACCCCAGACGGTTGCCCAGTCTGTGCAAAAGAACATGGCAGAGATTCAGGCCATGCCGCCGGGGCCTGCCCGCAAGGCTGCGATTGAAGCGTTCTATACGCAGGGTGCTGGTGGTGATCCGAAGGCCGCAAAGGCTGGGGTTGAGAACCACTACCAGACCATCGTCAAGGACATGGGCAGTCGGCTGGGCCAGCTATCCCCTGAGGAACAGTCTGAACTTCAGCAAGTCGCTGGCCACATGAACTACCAGCAATTCCTGAAGTATTCGGGGGCGGCTGACACTCCCGAGAACCAGAAGCACTACCAGCGCATCTTCAATAAGAACGCAACGTGGGCCCAGAGCAACGAGCAGCTTGGCCCACTGGGCACTGTCCGCGACTGGATTGTCCCTGACTTCCTCTTTCCCGGCTGGAAGTAATCAATGGCTTGGCGTGATCCGTTCATGGATGCGGGCAGCAATCCGTTTCTGCCGGATGACAAGCCCGCTACGTCTGCACTCCCAGCTTGGCAGAGGGATGAGGCCCTAGAGAAGCTGACCCGTGGCACCCGCCCCACGGTCAGCAAGCTGCTAGACCTGATCAACGTCCCCGGTGCCACCATTCTGGACATTGCCAGAGGGCAGCCCATCGGGACGTTCTCCTCCCCGGGGGACACGCTTGAAGACTTTGGGATGCGTCCCAGCGAGGATGCTCTTGGTGGGTGGGGCCGACCGCTGGCAGAGCTTGGTCTGGGCATCGGCACCGATCCCCTCAACCTTGTGACGTTTGGCGGTGGTGCTGCATCGAAGGCATCCCTTGCGGCCAAGGCTGCGGGGCTGGCGGATGACGTTACCCGTGTGGCTGGGCGGCGGCTGGCGGATGACCTTGCCACTGGTGCCCGCAACATTGATGAGCTTGGCGACTTTGGTTACGCGAGGAATGCCACCCGCTCCCTCCAAGAGAACTTCAATCACGGGCTCGACCGGCTCACAGACGATGACCTTCTCTCCCGCCCGATCATTGGGAAGAGAACGGCTGGCAGGAACACCACCCTCAGGGAACTGGTGGATGCTCAGGCTGATCCCACTGCCGCACGGGAAGGGGTCGAGCAATGGCTCCAGAAGAACTACAAGACGAGCTTCGATGAGGTAGCTGGTGACAGGCTCTACAATGATGTTGGCATTGCTCTCCCCAAGTTTCTGGGTGGGTCCATAGCGGGCCAGATTCCTGACGCTCTGGGTGGTGCCCGGTCTGCCGCACTCCTTGACAGGACTGGTCAAGCAATCCGCTGGTCCGGCCCCGGTCGCCACCTTGTCTCTGCCAGCACCATGTTTGGTGACAGCGTGGCTGGGGCGGTGGACGAGGGTGATCAGATTCTGGCTAAGAGCTTTGTCCGAGGTGACAAGGCGGCTCTGGCAAGGTCTGGCCGCTGGACTACCCAGATGATGCGGGAGTTGCAGCAGCGTTCTCCGGGTGTGTTCCGCAACCCTGCCATCTCCAACGCTGTTCGCAACGTCATTGAGGGCACTGCCAGTACCGCAGACCAGAGCTTGGTCACCAGCAACAACCTCGACAGCTTCGTCACCAAGTGGAAGGCGACGGCCTCTGATTACCTTGACCGCAGCCGCCGCGCCGGTCTGGGTGATGGTGAGCTACGGGACGCATACGGAACAGAGTATTTCCCCCGTGGCGTGGACAAGGATGTATTCGACCGCACTGGCCTGCCCCAGATGGGCGGCAAGGGCAAGGACTGGAGCGTGATGACGGGTGATCAGATCGCCCGCGATGCCGCATATCAGGTTCCGGGTGGAACGCAGACGATCAATGACCTGTCCCGTGATGCCCGTGTCCTCAATGCTGCCAATGACGGGCTGGCTGCGGACCACATCTACAACACCATCAATGGAATGGTGGGCCCCGGTCAGCAAACCTACTCCCGTGCCCATGCCGTCAAGCTGGCCCGCGACATCCGCTCCATGACCCAGCAAGCCCGGGATGCGGGGAGAGGGCTGTTCGATCAGCACTTCACCGAGGACGCATCACGCTATGTGCGTGGCCGCGAACGTGCGATGGAGCGGGCCCGGGTCATGTATGACGCACTGGGTGCATCCGCAGTCCATGACAACTACCTGAACGTGCCGGGTGGTCGCCATGACTCCATGAACCGGACGCTGCAACAGCTTGACCTGCGGACCCCATCCCTGCCGCAGCATGGCCCAGTTCCGGGTGTGCCCTATGGACCCGCAAACCTTGGGCAGACCATGCCCCAGCTTGCGTCCGGCCTGCCCCCTGTTGCCAATGCTATTGGTGCCAAGCACCAGATTCTGGAGCGGATCAATGCTCGACTGGCGGCGGCTGGCCAGCCACCCATCGACATCGCTGACCTCGCCAACGTGTCGATTGATCAGCGGCTGGTGCAGAGATTCAATCGCATCGCTGACTATTACGCCCAGCCCGAGGTGCAGGGTGTGATGGGCAAATTTATGGATGATCTCACCAACCTATGGAAGTCATCGGTTCTCAGCTTTCCGAGTCGATTTGTGAGGGACCGCTATTCAGGGGCCATCTCCAACTTCATTGAGGTAGGCAATCCGGTAGACCTTCTTAATGGATACTCCGCTGCCAAGTATTTGATGCAGGGCCAGCTTGACCGGCTGGGTCCGATGGTATCCAAGATGCCGAGGTATCAGGGGGTGGCTCAAACGCAGGGAATAGACGCTGCCATCGCCGCCTTCCGAGACGATCTTGGTGCCTCTGGGGTTCTCAGCGGTCGCCGCATCGAAGACGTTGGTGCCCGGTGGACTGGAAGCCAGACCGGCGAATCACTCCTCGACTCCGCTCTTCCCGGGGCACGACCTGTCACCACCGTGGGCTATCAGTTGGGTGATGCACTGCGGGGCAGGATGCCTCTCAGCCCGCGATACGCTCCCTACTCAGAACTCAATCCACTCACAGCACAGGTCATGGCCCCGCTCAGGAGATTCGCTGGGGCTGCGACCAACTTTGCCAATGACATCCCGGGTGTGGCTGCCAGCAAGCGGGGCATGGGCATCCCAGTCGGAGAGTCCTTCAGCGAATACATCGGTGATCGGCAACTGACTGACCCGATCCTGCGGTGGGGTGCCAAGCAAGGTGACGCTACCGACAGCATCAATCGACTTGGAGGTTACGCAGCACTCCTTCTCCAAGGCGTGAGTCCGCAAGAGGCGGCGCGTAGAACAGCGGCGAGTCAGGTGGACTTCGGTTCACTAACAAGGTTTGAGCAACGGTTCGTGAAGAGCTTCATACCCTTCTGGAGTTATTCCAGTAGGACTGGTGCGTGGGTGGCTGCCAAGATGTTTGAGCATCCGGGTGGTGCCTACACACAGGTTGCTCTCAGAGGGCCGGATGCCCTTACTAAGGGAACCTCGCTCGACAACCCTGATGACAGCTACATCCCCAAGCAAATCAAAGAGAGCATTGGCTTCTCTCTTGAGGGACTGAGAGATGTTCCCGGGCTGGGCAGTGTGATCGACACGCTGGCACCCAAGACCGAAGGGGTCAACAGCTTCATTAACTCTTTCGATGTTCCGGGTTCTTCGCTGATCAACATGGTCAACGTCAAGCAGGGGCTTGATGGTGGCGTTAAGTACGGGGACAGTGCCTACAACACGTTCCTCGACACCACCAGCCAACTCATGCACCCGCTGATCCGCGACGGGGTGGAGCTACTCAGCGGGCGGAACCTGCACACCGGCAAGAGCATGGCGGAATTTGAGCCGACCATCCAGAAGATCGGGCGAGAGCTTGGGGTGGACCCATACTCCACCACCGACAGCTTGCTCAAGGGCAGCAATATGCTCTTGGACTTCGTGCCCCACGCACCCCGGGCCCTCCAGCTACTCAACCGGCTCATGGACGATGAGCGGGTGCCCAGCTTGTCTGCGCGGCTGGGGCAAAATGCCTTCAATACCCTGACCGGCATGAAGGTGACCAATATCTCTGAAGATGCGGCCCGCATGGATGCCAGCCGGGAACTGGGGGATATGCTCTCCGACTCACCAGCAATCAAGAAATTTGAGTCCAAGTACATTCCCGAGGAGTTGCTGCCATACGCCAACCCCGAGGATGTCCTTCTCTACCGGCTCGACCGGCAGATGCGGCAAGAGGCGAGGAAGGCCAAGCAGGCTCAAGCCGTCGGTGATCTAGGAAACCCTTTTATGCTGTAGCCGTGGCGGGGTGGGCATGGCATCCGGCAGCAAGCTGGCATCGACGTAGTATTTGAGGGCCAATTCCGGGGATCGGTGCGCGAGGTAGCGGCTGGCTGACCCGGGACTCTGAGCCTCGCAAGCCGTGGCCCCGCTCCTTCTCAGCCACTTGGGTGTGCCCTCCAGACCGGCCTGCTTGCAGAGGCGGCGGAACCAGACCCGCAGCCAGTGTTCCTTCAGTGCCCAAGAGAAGAACGTCTTGCCGTCCACGTTGGCGGGGTGTTCCGCCAGTTGCCTCAGGAGATCGACCACCTCTTGGTTCAACACCTTGACGTAGGGCTGCGATGTCTTACTGATGACATGGTGCAGCCGGTCGCCGCGAAGCTGGCTCACCTTCAGGTGTAGCTCGTCCGAAAATCTCAGACCTGTGAAGTAGCCCGTCAATATCCACGCACGAAAAAACAGGGAGGCTGGGCAACCTGAAGCAAGCGTTCTCTTCATGCTGTCGGCAGCCGCCAGCAACCTCTCCAATTCTTTTTCCGACCACGCAACTGGAGGTGGAACCGAATACTTGACACGCCGAACACCTTCGATAAAATTCGCACAACCGGGGCCAAGTGCTGCACGAATTATCGTCAGTGCTTGCCTCCGGTAGTTCGACTTCGTGGCCCTTGAACAGGCCAGAGAGTCGAGCCAACGGGTGACCCGTTGAGGAGTCAAGTCGGCCACGGAGGTTATGCCAAATGATGCCATGCTTTCAGCAGTTCGCATCAGATGCCGTCTGTAGTTGTGGCACAGGTCACGGCTATCAACGTACTCATCAACAATCGAAGTCAGTGGCATCGCTCCTCCTTCCGTGTTGCCCGCCTCAGGGCGTGACCAACCGTGCCACGCAGTGGGGGATTTGCCACCTCCCCCTCTAAGAGGCTCCGCACTTTGGGGGGCGCGTTGCTCCCCAGCTTTTTCCCTTGAAAACAAAGGACTGTTAACCCTCATGACTTCCTCCAGTTTGGAGGGTCGCATTGCTTCTGCCGACTGCAAGGATTACGCTGCCGTGGAACGCGGGCGTAACTCAGTTGGTAGAGTGCTAGCTTCCCAAGCTACCTATCTTGCCAATGTCCTCTTCGATGAGCCCCTCGCCTTCTATCACGGCGACAAGGTTCATCTCGGCTCTACCCAGATCAAGCTGGCAGAGTCAGCCACCCGCTTCTTCAATGCGGTGGAGCTTGGCAGGACTTCCGACTCCAAGTCGCAGGCCCTACAGCTAGGCAGAGCGTGGCACACCCTCCGCGAAATTGGGTCCGACCTCTTCGCGGAGAGGGCAGTCACTGCCCCTGAAGAACATTGTACCGCCAGTGGGGGGTTGTCAACAAAAAAGGCAACCAAGGAATGGCTGGCCACGCTGGCCCCGGATGCCATCATCCTCTCCCCTGACATGGGGGAAACCCTTGGCCGGATGAAGGACGGTTTCGACCGGAACCCCGCAGCCGTCGAGCTTCAGGAATCCATCGTTCACCAAGAGGTGAGCATCCGCTGGGAATCAACTGCCGGGGTGAAGGTCCGCTGCCGACCGGATGCCATCTGTGAGGGCGGGCGACTCGTTGACTGGAAGTCCACCTCCGAGGTCAACATCCTCAAGGACTTCTCCCGCTCCGTCCGCACCTACGGGTACGGAATCAGCGATGCCTTATACAGTCAAGGCGCAGTGGTGGCCGGTCTGGCCGAGCCCCCGATGGTGTTCGTGGTCACCCAGACCGTCGAGCCCTATCTGACGCAGGTCATCACCCTGCCAGAGTGGTTCAGGGAGCAGAGCAGGCGTCGGCTGGACGAACTTCTCACTGACATTGCTCGTCGCCGCGCATTGGGTGACTGGCTAGAAGACGGCTACGGCAAGGTTAACGAACTCTTTATTCCCGGTGGCCCATCCTCCTCAAGTGAGGGCCGAGTGGAATGAAGGCAGCCAGCTTTCTTGTTGACCCGGCCTTTGAGTCAGCCGTTAGCCAGCACCGCTGGTACGCGCTTCCAACAGGCTACCTGAACTCCCCGGTCTGGGTGCCGAGAGGGACCAAGAGGCCACCTTTCCTGTACCAGCACAGGCTGGTGTTTGAGTTGGCATTCGGGCGATGCCCTGACGCCCCGCTGTCTGTCGATCACATCAACAGAAACCGCTCAGACAACCGCTTGTGCAACCTGCGTCCGGCCACTCCGAGATTGCAGCAACTGAACAGGCCAATGCGCTGTCGAGCGACTTCCCTGCCTCGCGGAGTTCGGCGTGACCGCAACCGCTTTGTCGCCCGCATGAACTGTGGCGGCAAGTATCTGGAGCTAGGTCGCTTCAACACACCAGAAGAGGCAAGTGCTGCATACGAGCTTCGATTGGCGCAGGAGATAGAGCAAGAGATTGAGCGGTCGTGGGTTTTGTTTTTCACAGGTCGAATAGTAACAAGGGAGTAACACATGGAAATCGACAACTACATTCGCGGCGTCACTTCTTCCCCGGAAACCAAGCAGTTAGTAACTGCGTTGGCAAAGGCACAGATGGAGTACAAGCCGATCAGGAAGACGGGCCGCAATGAGTACGGCAAGTTTGACTATTCGACTCTGGGCGACATCTGCGTGGCCTTGCTCCCTGCCCTGAACAAGCACGGCTTCCCCATGCCGGTGTTTCAGACTGGTTACATGGGCACCGAGTTGGTCATGGTCGGACGGCTGATGCACAACACGGGAGAGTGGTTGTCGTGCGTCCTCCCTATGCGGGACATGATCGACAAGAACGGCAACCGCAGGGAGGACAACCAGTCCCTTGAGGCTGCGTCCACCTACACCAAGAAGCAACTCTTCTTGCAGCTTGCCGGTGGCTGGAGCGTTGGTGCCGAAGACCTTGAGCAAGCCGAGGAAGCTCACTCTCAGGTCAACGCCGAGGTGGCCAAGGAGAAGGACCCTGCCCCTGCACCCAAGACACCCAAGAACGATCTGTTCAGGAGGGTGGAAGCCAAGTGCAAGACGCTGGTCAAGCTGCCCGCCGAGTTGGCCAAGGTCATGGGTCAGGCCGACGGGATGGTCGAGAGCGGCGACCTGAGTGCTGACGAGATGGCCAAGCTGCGCCGCCAGTTCGGTGCCCTTCTCCCAAAGGAGGAGGTGGTCAGTGCTTAGCCAGAGCGACATAGACCAGCTTGAGGGTTACCTGTGCAAGGCCACCCTCAATGACTTGCCCAACGTGCTGATGAAGGTGCTGCCATTGGTGTTCGCTGAGTTGCGAACGATGCAGCGGGCCTTGGACACCCAAGCGGAGAACTTCTTCGATGGCTTACTTCCGCGAGATGACGGACGAGGACGAGTTGCTGTTGAGCCAACTGGTGTCGCAGGGACTGGAGTTCATGGAGGTTCGCAACCGGATGCCGCAGTGCCGGTTCCACGAACTGAAGTCCGCGTTCATCCAGCAACGCCGGTCAGCGAGGAGCGGGAAGTTGCGCCCGATCCCAGAGGACTTCGCGGAGAGGATCAAGTTCGTCCAGTCCCAGTGGTCGGAGCGGGAGTGGGGCCAGCGTTGGGTGGGGAGGTACGCCCAGAGGCAGGACACGGACATCCATCAGGCAGCCAGCCGGATGCTCCAGTGAAGAAGCGGCGTGGTCGCCCGCGAAAGCAGTCGGTGGATGGAGTCTTGGGGATCGAACCAATTACGCATGGAGGTGAGTGATGCTGGTACTAGGACGAAGGGTGAATCAGACCATCGTGATCGAACCGGGCGGCATCAAGATTACGGTGATCAACGTGTCGAGCGGGGGGGCCGTGCGGATCGGGATCGACGCGCCCCCTGAGTATGTAATTCTGCGAGAAGAACTGGTCGGGAAATACGGAAAGCTGCAAGCACAGGCAGAGCGTGAGGAGCGGCGAAGAAAGGAAGGTGCCTGATGCGTAAAGGACAAGTCTTCCTTCCCCTGTTCGACACTGAAGTCCTTCGCCCCTACCAGAAGGAAGCCATCGTCGCCATCCGGCAGGCATTTCGGGAGGGGAACCAAGCGGTCCTTCTCGTCTTGCCTACGGGTGTCGGCAAAACCACCACGTTCGTCGCCCTGCCCCGCGAAGGGGCACGGGTGATGGTGGTGTCGGGTCAAGACAATGTGAACAAGCAGACCGTTGCCACCATCCGCAGGCTCCGGGGCCGGGTTGCCAGTGTCGAACAGGCCATGCTCAAGGCTGACCCGGGTGATGAGTGGGTCGTGGCCACCCACCAGACCCTCAAGAGTGACGGTCGCTACAAGCGGTTCGTGGGGCACGTTGACCTGATCATCATTGACGAATGCGACATCCATTTCTCTGTGAAATTCAGGGAGATGATGCAGGAGTTCATTGCCGCCGGGGCACGGGTGCTGGGAGTAACCGCGACTCCCCAACGCGCCGACAAGAAAAGCCCGCTGTTCGGCTTCTACACATCCTGCCCCTACAGCATGGAACTGTCCGAGGCTTTCTCACAGGGCTGGCTGGTCAAGCCAAGGGTCACCGTCCACACGGTGCGGTCGATCAACTTCGATGAACTGTCCAAGACCAAGGTTGACTTCCTGCCTCATGAGATCGACGGCATCCTCATGTCCGAGGCAGTCAGGAATGACATCTGCCAGCTTGTCTTCCAGCACCACAAGAAATCCCACGGGGTGATCCGCTGCCGGTCTGTGCCCCAAGCCAAGGCCATCAGAGAGATGCTGGTGGACCGCTATGGATTGAAGGTGTCGTGCGTGTGGGGTGAGCAACCACCCGAGGAGCGCGACCTTGAGATCAGGAAGTTTGAGTCCGGCGAGAACACGCTGATCACCAACTGCCGTGTGCTTGGTCGCGGATGGGATTGCCCAATGGTCAATGAAATCTTCAATGCCGCCCCCACCAAACACAAGGGCACGTTCCTCCAAGGATTAGGCAGAGGCACACGGGCACTGACGGGGACTCTGGATGGACTGAACACGGCAGAGGAGAGGCTGGCTGCCATCGCTGCCAGTGCCAAGCCGACATGGGATTTCCACGACATCACCAACACCAGCCGGTTCCACTCCCCGGTCACTGCCATAGATATGTTGCTGGCGGGCCCGAAGGAGATCATCGACAAAATCAAGGAGGACAAGGCTGACGAGGAGGTGACGCTGGATGAACTCGACGCTGCCCTTCAGGCCGAGCTTGATGCCCTCAAGGAGATGGAGCGGCTGGAGCGGGAGGCCGAGCGGGAGCGGAGGAAGTCCTGTGTGGTCGGGGTCACCTTCGACTCCCGGTCCCGGGACCTGTTCGACAGGCCGGACGTTAAGACCCCCAAGATCAAGGGCTACTACGTTCCCTTTGGAAAGTGGAAACGTCGCCCCCTACGGGACCCGGCCATCCCTCTGAGTTGGCTCCAGTGGGCCCTCAGGGATGCCAAGCTGAACGCCATGTGGACGGTCGCCTTCAGGCAGGAAGTGGACCGGCGGATGAAGGCCCTTGAAGAGCGGGGGGTGGCCTCATGGTGAGCCGCAGCAACACGCCTATCAAGGTCACCCTGTCCACGCAGGAGATGATGCTGGCTGCCTACACCGGGGTCAGGAGAACCGTCCTGAGTAGGGCCAAGGGCTCTAAGCCAGCCTACGGACTGAGCGGCCTAGAGGTCTGGGGTGTCGATGCCGAGGGTGCTGGCGGGGAGATGGCCGCAGCCAAAGCGTTGAACCTGTACTGGGATGGTGCCGTCAACACCTACTCCCGTGGCGACGTTGGTGAACTCCAGATACGGACCAGCAGTAGCCATGACTACAAGCTGATCGTTCGTGAAGCTGACTCTGACACTGACTGCTTCGTGCTGGTCACCGGCATGATGCCTGAGTACGTCATCCACGGTTGGATTCTGGGCAAGGCAGCGAAGCAGGAGCGGTGGAAGAGAGCCCCCAACAATCGGCCTCCCGCCTACTTCGTTCCGCAGTCCGAGTTGCTGTCACTCGACACGCTGGAAATAAAAAAATCTTTTGACCGAACCCTTGCCCAAAAATCACAGGCAGGGTAACGCTGGTAGTACATAGCCCACTGAGGGGCAGAGGTGTTTCCACCAGCCTTCGGGGCTGCGGCCAAAACGGTGGAGTAAACACAGAGAAATCTGTGGAGTGGATAGCAGACGTTTGGTGACTCAGCGGCTGACGCAGGCAAGTGCCCGCCACTTCGGGGCAGGAGATCGTGACGAACGATGGTGGCTCCCCGTAATCCTATGCCACCCGCTGTGAACAAGCGAAACGACGGGGATGCCCGACTTGTTCAGTGACTTTACCCTCCGGGGTGGAGTCACTGTTCACCCGCTCACTCCGGGTCTACCCAGTGTGGGTTGTGGGCACTAGTAAACAGTCAACAAGGGAGGTTGAAATGACAAGGGTAAGGGTTACCACTGACGGTGGAAGGCCAGCCAAGGACAAGATGGTTGAGAGAAGGATTGCCCAAGAAAACAGGGTGGCCGACGCGGTAATGGGGTTCGGGAAGTACCGGCACTGTCCGGTGTCAGAAGTTGACGATGGCTACCTACTGTGGTGCCTTGAGAACATGACACACTGCCCTCCCTATGTAATGCAAGAGCTTCGTTTTCGTGGGCTTGTTACATCCGATTACTCAAGGGCTTTTTCCCCATCAGCAAAGCAACAGAACCGCGACAAGAAACACAGGAAGGCATTGGTTCGTGCCGACCGGCAGAGGCAGAAAGCTAAAGAGAAAGTTGCCGTCATGCAGGCAGGCATCGACATCGTTGGCACTGACTATCTTCGGCTCTTGACAGAGTTCGACCGTGCCGATGGTGACGCTGAAGAATGCCCGTTCGATGAAGGTGATTACACATACACAGGTCCATCCATTTGCTGGGTTGGTGGGCAACCTGTCATTACTCCCAGTGAGTTTCCCAAGGAGGCAGGTCGATGAAGATTCGACACAAGACAGATCGGATGGAGATTGAGGTGGAGGGCAGCGATGTGAAAGAGTGTTTCACTGAACTGTCCAATGCCGTCGAGGTGTTCAGCAACAGCGTGTGTGGTGCCTGCGACAGTCCCAATACCGTGCCCGCAGTTCGTGAGAGGGACGGGAACGTGTACCACGAAATGGTCTGTAAGGACTGTGGTGCCACCCTTGGTTTCGGGCAGACCCGAGTTGGCAACAAGTTGTTCCCCCGTCGCAAGGGGAAGGACGGCAGCTACCTCCCGGGCAATGGCTGGCAGAAGTGGCAGAAGCAACAGGCTGCATCGACCGCCGCCTTCGATGACGCTTTCTAGTTTGCATCCCGGTTGCCGGACCCGGGCCATCAAAACCGGCTTTCAATACACCAAGGAGAACCATGATGAAGTGCAAGTGCGGCGATAAGGCAGAGGTCTGGCACGAAGAGAAGGATGGGGTCAACGTCCCCAAGTGCATGGAGTGCCACCTTGAGATCACCAAGGGCATCATCCCCAAGCTGGGATGGACGAGTGACTTCGGTGGTCGCATCGGCCTGACTCCACGGCAAGCTGCCAAGCTGGGGAACTAACCATGCCCAGCAAGAAGAGCGACCGCATCCGCCGCCAGCTTGAAGCCTATGCCCTCATGGCAGAGAGGTGTGCCGTGTGCTGGCACCCCAAGTATGTGAAGCGGTGGGGGAAGACCATCTGCCTGCACCACATCGTGGGGCGGCGCGGCCTTGATCCTCACGATCACCGGAATCTTTTACCCGTTTGTGAGGACTGCCACCGGCTGCACCATGACGGGGATTCCCGGCGTGAGTTGACGCTGGGCCACATCCTCACGGCCAAGCTGGAAGAGGACGGGGAAGAGATGTTCGACCTTGAGTTTCTGGCCAAGCTGCTTCACCGGGCCGGACTCAAGGAGGACCCCAAGCCCCTGCCCCAATGGGTGGCCGAGGAGCGTGAGAAGAACGCTCGACTCCTGACATCCCGAGCCCCATTCATGGTCATGGAGAGAGAGTGATGTGCCTACACCGCTGCATGGCAGTCAAGCAACAGATCGTTTCCGCTGCCCTAACCCCAAGGAGAGATGCCGTGAAGTCTACGGATTACCTGATTGAACAGACCGAGAGGTGGGCTGCCGACCGGCAGATCATCACCCACTCTGATGCCAAGGCTCAGGCTCTCAAGCTGGTGTCCGAGGTGGGGGAGTTGGCCGATGCCATCATCAAGAACGATGAGGCTGGGGTGATAGACGGCATCGGTGACTGCACCGTGGTGCTGATCATCCTTGCCAAGCTGTCGGGGCTGACGCTGCCGGTGTGTCTGGCTGCGGCCTACGAGGAGATCAAGGATCGGAAGGGGCACATGACCCCGGGCGGGGCATTCAAGAAAGAGGGGGACGCATGAAACGCCGGGTTGTCTATGTGGGTGGTCCGCTGTGCGGGCGGGCCGAGAAGCTGCAAGACGAGGACATCGTGGAGTACCTGACCTATGCCGTTGAGGGCAGGAGGTTTACCTACCAGCACGTTCTGAGGCCGGTCACCAACGGGACCCTGCGGGTGCAGCACAGATACCTGTTCATGGGTTACAAGCCGAAGCTGCCAGCGTGGCTGAAGAAGGAAATGGCAAAGCGAGAGAGGGAGGGTGGCCATGCCACTGAATAGTCGAGCCAAGGGGGCAAGAGCCGAGAGGTTATTAGCGCAGGAACTCAAGGAGGTTATGGGATGGGAGTCAGCAAGAAGGTCGCAGCAATACTGTGGGGCAGGCGAGACAAGCGATGTCTTGGTGGAGGAGATGCCCGGTCTGTTCTTGGAGAGCAAGGCAGTAGAAGCCTTGTCCATCCATCCAGTAATGGAACGTGCCGTTCGGGAGGCCGGTCACAAGCTTGCAGTGGTGGCACACAAGAAGAATCGCACGGAGTGGCTGGTCACCATGCGGCTTGTGGACTGGCTGGCAATCTCGCGGATGGTGACCTCCGCGTGTATGCCAACGGAGCCAAGAGAGGGGCAGTCCGAGAGCGGTTCGACTTGATCCCTCCCCTTGGATTACAGGCTGTGGCCGAGGCTATGGCGAAGGGGGCTGCCCGCTATGGAGATGACAACTGGAGGGGGCTGCCCAAAGAAGAGATGGTCAATCATGCCATTCGCCACTTGGTGTTGTGGATGGCCGGGGACAGGTCGGAGCCCCATGCCGCCCATGCTGCGGCGAACTGTTTGATGTTGGTCGATCTTGAAGGGAGTGCCAATGAGCGACGTTGAGACAAAGCATCTGGATGACCTGACTGTGACTGGGGGCTGGCGGCTCCTCTGTGTGGGGCTCATGGCCGATGCCACTGCCCGCATCAAGGAGTCGCGTAACCTTTTCAGGCAAGCCCGTGGCCTTGATCATTACTCAGACAAGAGCTTTGGGATGTGCCAGCGTGACGCTTGGACGGCAGCGGAGAGGTGGATGCAGGGAGGGGTGGGCACCGTGACGTTTGAGGATGCCTGCGCTGTGCTGGAGGTGGCCCCCGAGATTGCCCGCAAGAAGATAGAGGAGTATGCCTATGCCCGTCGAAGAGACAGGCCCAGCCCCTGCCCGTGGTGAGTGCGTGGACTGTGGTGCCAAGGCTACCGTCACTGTTGACCCCTATGGTGTAACAACGGAAGATGTCCGCTGTAAGGACTGCTATGAAGTCCATTGCAGTCGCGTGTGGCGGGAGGCAACCCATGCACGAATGTGATCATGCTCAACCAAGACCAGCAGGGTTACGCAGAGCGGGCACTGGAGTTAATCCCTCCGTGCCTGCACTATTTCCTTGAGTCCTACCCGTGTCTGCGGGAGGTGGTAGATAGGGAAGAACTTGAGTCTGCCGCCCGGTTGGCTTGCGTGATGGCTGCCCGCACCTACGATCCCTCGCGGGGGATGAGTGCTTACTTTTCACGGGCGATCCTGCATGAGTTACTGAAGAGTTGCAGGTCAGAGATACGCTCCAATGGTGGGCTTGGTGCCCTGTCGAGGAGCGTCTACCGGGTCACGCTGGAAGTCATAGAGAGAAGGCTTCCAGCCCGGGAAGATGAGGGCCCACCCGCCGAGATGCTGGTGGCCCTCCATGCCCTGCCTGCCGAGGACCGGCAGTGGATTACGGAACACGTTATTGAGGGCACCAGCATCCGGCAGATGGCAAGGGACAAGGGGATCAGCACCCGGCAGGTGGCTAAGTTGATGGCCGCAAAACTGGGGCGACTTCGGTCGAGCGCAGGATTCTCTCGCGTTCAGCACGAGACAAAGAGGACCTAACCCGCCCAGCTTTCACTGCCACCTTGGTGTTGCCACGGGACTTGGTGAATCCTTCCGGGGGGAAGTTCCTCAAGAAGCTGCCGTATGCACGGCACAGCCACGCCTTGTTGTAGCCGTAGCCGCAGTCACGCTTGACCCCGTTGTCCTTGAGGGTGCGGGCAGAGCCAGCGACTGTCTGAATGCCGCGATCCCTCAGGTCATAGATCATGGCCAGCAATCGCCGCTCGTCCCAGTCTGGGACCAGTTCATCAATCGCCCGGTCCCACTTCCACCCAGCCGGTGGGCGTTTCTTCATGGGCAACTTGTGAATCTTCCGAACAGAGTGGGCAGCCTTCTGCCTCTCGCTTTTGGTGTCACTCTCAAACTCGCACCCCGCTGCGATGATGCGGGCGGCAAACCTGCCCGGTGCGGTAGTGGTGTCCAGCATTGCGTCAAGAATCGCAATGTCGATCCCCACTTGCTGAAGGTAGTGGATGGTGTTCTCTTTGTCCCGGGCTGAACGAAACACACGGTCTTGCTTGGGGGCAATGATGATGTCCCCCGGCTTGACCAAGTTGAACAACTCCCTGCCCTTTGGCCTGTCACGCCAGTTGATTTTCCAAGCTGACACACCGTGGTCATGGAACACACCAGCCAGTTCATAGCCTTTGTCTTTAAGGCTTGTCTCGTAGTAGGTCTGGCACACGCTGGCCTGCCACTCCGGGGTCAGGTTCTGATCCACAGTTGAGACACGGGTGTAGATGTATGCCTTCATAGCCACTCCTTCCAGTTGAACGAGATTGCACGGGAGGTATTGAAGTTACACTGGATGACACCCTTCCTCTCCATAGCCTTGAGGTGGCAGGTGATTCCGTTCAGGCTCCTGATCTTGAACCGATCCATCATCTCCCTGAAGCTGGGTTGGAACCCATTCAGTTCGACATGGCTGGCAACGTAACGCAGGATTTCTTCCTGTCTCTCGGTCAATTCTACTGCGGTGTTGGGCATGGTCAGTTGCGCTCCTTGTGGTTTCGCATGGATCGTTCCTCGTACTCCTGAGGCAGGTCATTGCACAGTTGCTTGAGCCTCGCCTGCTTGGGATCGTTCGCGTCGAGGTAGGCGTAACAGGCTGATGCCAGCCGGTACAGCCGGTACTCAAGGCTGGCGTAATCCACCTTGGGCAGGCTGCGATGCTCATCGTATGGGTCATGTTCCATCAGTAGGTTTCCTTCCGGGGAAAGAGTCTATCGTCAAGGTTCATCACGTTGAGAACCACACTCGCCAGTTCAATGGCAATCGCCCAGCCAGACACCACCGCCCCCAATTCCTTGGAGGACAGGTGGTTGGCCACCGACAGGACCGCGATCATCCCGGCTGTAACCCACAGCCGCTGCTTGTACACCTCCGCACTCTCCAGTGCAGGATAGAACGAGCGGCACCAGTAGATTACATAGGCCAGTTCAATCAATGCGGTCATGTGACCACCTCCTTTCTTTTCGCGGCCTTCCGCATGGCCTCTTCCACCGCCCCTCGTTGCAGTGCCCCCGCCTTGAGGACAACAATCGCATAGCCCTTGAGCCGCAGCTTGCGCACAACCTCCGACTCTTCCTTGGTCAGACCTTCCCGATAGCGATGCAGGTACATTGCCGACTCCTTTCTCTGGGGGTGTGGGTTACAGCATCAACTGTTCGATCAGGGACAGGAGCCCGATGACATCCTTGTTGTCACCGGCCAAAGTCTTCGCCACCTTCAGCAGGACAAGGCTGTTGGTGTCCACTGCACAGGCAGCCAGCACAGCTATTGCGGACGGGGAATCGGCAGGCTTTGCCTTGGGCTTGGCCACAGCCTTGTCAGCGGGCACCTTCACCACCACCGGCTTGGCCACAGCCCGCTTGGCCTTGGCACGGGCCAGACGCTGCCTCTCCCGCCGCCGCCGAATCCGCCCCTGCCCAAGCTGGTAGTCCAGATTCATGGCCCATTCCGCCGGGGTGCATTGTCCCTTCCGCTTGGGTATGGACTTGGCCTCGACCGTGCCACGCAGGGCCCTGACTTCCTTGTCGAACTCGCTCATGGTCATCTCCTTGGGGGTGTTGCTGACGATCATCGAACTCTGCCTTTCTTTCTGATGGTGCCTTTGATCTGGTACGGTTTGGTCACAATCTCGCCGGTCACTTTTCTCCTTCTGCCCTTGATGTGCATGGGCACAAACGATCCATCCTTGTCGAGTGCTTCGATCACCTCGCATGATCCACGCTTGGTGAAGGCGAGGAAGGTGAAGGGACCCTTCGCTCCCAATTTCACCTCCTCCCCACTGGCCAGCCGGAACAGCGGTCCTCCCGTCGCACGAAACCGGGTGCCCTTACGAAGGACAACCCGCTCACTAACCCGGTAGCTATCAAGCCTGATGAGTGGTTGCATGGTTACTACCCCTCTTTCACTACGTTGGATTCATGCACTCCGAACCGATGCGTCATGGCAGCGTGGAAGGATTCCACATTGCCGATGAAGCTCTTGTCGCGGACTAACTCGTCTGCCATGCCGCAAGCCACCAATCCCAGCACTTTCACAGCAGACGAACTGCTCTTGGAGTTGACCTTCAGCCACTCCACAAACTTTGTCACTGCGTACTCACTGCGATAGTCCTCGTCCCGCAGGTACTGATCGACGTACTCATACGGGATGCAGCCAAAGCACTTCTCCTTGTTAAGCGTCAGGCACTTCTCAACAATGCGATTACCAGCCGCAGTGGTGAACTCATACTTCGCCATGTTTCATCTCCCTTGAAATAGGGCGGGGCGGCGACCAGCAACGAGCCAGCCGCCGCCCCTTCCCCCGATGAACTAGACCGCCATCGTCAGAGCCAAGTGCTGGGCCTGAAGAACCTTCGGGTCCGTCAGAGCCATGATGGCCCGGTCGAAATCACCCGGCTTGCCCTTGCGGCGGGAGTCATGCTGGATGAATCCCTGTACCGCATTGAACGCAGCCCACGCACTGACCTCGTTGAGTTGGGTCTGCTCACCGAGTGCCACCTGCTCCCGCATCAGCCGCCGGACAATCTGCTCCGTCCGGTTGCGGTGCATGGTGATCGACCGCTCCGTAGCACCCTCGTCCGGGGTGCCGTAGATGCCGTCAAGGAAGTCAGCCAGCCGCACCCTGCGGTCAGCCATCTCCTTGATGGCTACCTCAAGGTTGCCCACCCCGCTCCGCAGGGAGTGGAAGTCCTCAATGAGGTCCTCCATCTTGGAGCGAAGGGAGTAGGTGTGCCTGATCCGCACCGAAGTGCCCGCCACCTTCTGGAAGATGGCGAGGTTGCCGCACACCACCCGGAACAACCCGATGGTGGCGGTGAAAGCCTGCCCGTACCGGGCCGTGACGATCAGCCGGGGGAACACCGTGTCGTTCTTGTGAACGGTAATCAGGTGGTCCTTGGTGGGCTGGATGGACACATAGTGACCATCTCTGAAGCCCAACTGAACGTCGCCGCACTCACCCAGCACTGGCTCACTCGCCTCCACCAAGGCACAGATGTCATCGGTGGTGTGAAGCTCGTAGTTGGCACTGACCGCAGGACCGAAGCAAGCTCCCGTGTCATTGCGGAACAGGCCCATGTGGGGAGTCGGCTTCATGTCACCCGAGTACAAGACCTGCTTGGTCACATCGGGGAAGAAGTTACGGACACGCTCGACAATCGAACCGTTGAGGGGGGTCATTGCACATTTCCTTTGGGGGTAAACGAACAAACCCCGGTCAGCCGAAGTGGCTGCCGGGGTCTGTCCTTGTTGTTGCTGCTACTAACCAGAGGCTTAGAGGTAACTCCGTTACCTTGTGCCCGTGAGTCTACATATACATGCGTACATCGTCAAGCTATCGTTCAAACGGATTGTTCAGGTATGGGTTGCCTTGGCTTTCCATCCTGTCGTTCTGCAATCGCAGCGACCTCGCTTCCTCCTTTGTCTTGCGAAGGTTGGCTGCCCGCTGCCCGTAGTCGAGAGAGTCACCACCCCACAG
>Ga0208593_1000012_pt1 | contig 37821 bp, 35 predicted proteins | sample LakMenEpi15Jul10_FD_150700 | JGI IMG/M metagenome (GOLD analysis project Ga0208593, IMG submission 150700) | Freshwater microbial communities from Lake Mendota, WI - 15JUL2010 deep hole epilimnion (SPAdes) | ecosystem: Environmental > Aquatic > Freshwater > Lake > Epilimnion/Euphotic zone ... | reverse complement strand
AGCCCTCGAGAGCGGCCGGATCCCACACGTCGATGTCGAGCGGTGCGATGTTGAAGTCGCCCGTGACAATCACGTCGTCGGACGGTGTTGCAATGGTGTCTACGTGTTGGCGCAGCTGCTTCATCCAGCGAAGTTTGTATTGATAGTGCTCGTGATCAAGTTCGCGGCCGTTGGGCACATACACGCACACCACTTTGGCGCCGCCGCATGTTGCGCTGATGATGCGCGCGTCGGTGTCGGGTTCGCCCACAGCAAAGTTTTGCACCACGTCGGTCAGCCCAACTTTGGACAAGATGGCAACGCCATTCCACTGCCCTTGGCCGAAGTGTGCGCTTTCGTAACCCATCTCGGCAAACACTTCGGTGGGAAACACTTCTTGCTTCATTTTGGTTTCCTGCATGCACAACACGTCGGGTTGGGCTTCTTCTAGCCAGGCCTGCACACGGGGCAAGCGGGCCTTTAACGAATTCACATTCCAGGTAGCTACGAGCACCTGAACAAACTACTTCTTCTTCGCGGCCACCTTGCGAGCGGGCAGGGCCGACTGGCGCTTCTTTTTCTTCTTGGCTTTGCCCGCTGCCGAAGATGAGACCTTTTTCTCGGGGGCCGAAACGCCGCTGATGGCAACATCAATGCTGCGGCGCGAGGCAACGAAGCTGGAGACAACGAGCGAAACGCTCTGCCCCAACTTGACGTGTTCGCGCGCGCTGCGAGGTGCAGGGTTGGCCATTAAGCGAAGCGGCAAGTAACACATGACGTCATTCACGCGAACATACACACCGTGCGCCGAATAGCTGTCGACGGTGCCTTTCACTTTGCTGCCAACCGGATGCTTCTCGACAAATTCGAGGAACGGCGTTAAATCGTTGGATGTAACGACGGGCTTCACGGGCTTTGGCGCAGTCTGCGATTTTGTTGCGGGTGCTGCAGGCTTGAGTGCAGCAACAACAGGTTTTGTTTTTGGTGCAACCTTGGCGTTCGGTGGTGGCGCTTTAGGAACAGGCATTGGTCGGCTTGCTTCACGACTTGCCTTCTTTGCCGACTTAGCAATGGACGGGCGCACGGGAAGTCGTTCGATAAATACCCAACCAACATGCGGAACTGGTTTGCCACCGATGAGACGGCCCGCGTCGAACAACCATGGGTACTGCGGCTGAAACTCTTGGTAGCTGTCGTTGGAAACGATGCTTGCGCCAACTTTGGCGGCAATGGTGAGCACAAACCCATCGCCGCGGCCAACAGCGCCAGCGGGTGGCGCAACCAATTCGTTGTTGTCGATTGCCTCATTAAATTCGGTGACTTCGCGCTTGTCGATGCGATGACCAAACGTTGCGTCCACCACCACCGTCACTTTGGTGTCGGGAAATTCGTTCATGTACGAAAGGACGGCCTCATTCAATTGTTTGAGGCTGGGCGCGGTTCGGCCCTCGGTCGCCAAATTAGACCCATCCACCACCACATGCTTAGGACCGTTTTTTGGCACGGGGACAGTCAACCAGCCCGTGGACCCTCGCCGAGTGATGCCTTAGCCCGTACGCTCATTGGGTGCTTAGGGCTGTCTTTTTTGATTTTGGTGGGGTCATTCTGTCGAGCCCCTTTGAGGCCTTCAATCACTACGAGGCAGCCAATGGCCTCCCCCACAATTTCATCCGTTCTGTCAACACCGTGAACCATCACGAAAATGCGTGGGCCAAATTGGAGCGCTCCGACATCTCGCCTGCGCAATTTGACCAGTTGTTTGCCGAGGAAAGCGAAGCCCTGGGACACCGCATTCCAGGCGCCGACATTTTGGCGCTGCTGCATGGCGAGATTCGGCCCGAAATGGTGCGAGCACTAGATGTGATCAAGCAGTCGGGCTTGGTGTTGGCGTGCCTCACCAACAACGTGCTTACCGAGCAAGCCGTTGCAACCGACCCGGCCGAACGCGAACGACAAGACGAAATGCGCGCCGTACTTGCACGCTTCGACGCCGTAATCGAGTCGAGCAAAGTTGGCGTGCGCAAACCCGAACCACGCTTTTATGAGATTGCGTGCGAGACGGTAAACGTGCAACCCGACGAGTGCGTGTTCCTAGACGACTTGGGAATCAACCTGAAGCCGGCGGCAGCAATGGGCATGCTCACCATCAAGGTGGCAGGCGCCGAGCAAGCACTTGCCGAGTTGTCGGGCGTGCTTGGTTTCTCGCTGGCCTAGAACCGCCAAGCCTGTACAGGCTTTGACGATTGGTACTTGACAGACAAAGCACGGGGTATGTCACACTTCAGACGTCGGTTTCGGCCTTCCTCGCACACATGTGCCATATGAAAACTCTTATGTCTGGAAGTGCCATGGAAAACGAACCTGAAGAAAACCTCGCCGACAGCTTTGAGCATTGGCCAAACGAACCCGCAACGCGCAACGACTTACGCATTCTTGCCACCCTCGTCGACAGACGCTTCAACAAAGTTGATGCGCAATTTCAAACGATGCAAACAATGATTAAAGAAGAACTGTTTGAATTCAGGGAAGCAATGCGCAAAGAAATGTTTAGATTCGCTGGTTTCCTAACCTTTTGCGGATTAACCGCACTTGGCATCTTTGCGGCGGCATTCCGGTGAAACCTCTAACTACCGAATGGTCTGCATCCACCGAGCACCGAGAAATTAATAATTCTCACGTCAGTTTCAACATTCCTTGCACACATGTCCCACATGCATATCTATACATCTGGAAGCGCCATGGAAAACGATCCTAAAGAGAACCTCGCCGACAATTTCGAGCAACGGCCTAACGAACCCGCAACGCGCAACGACTTACGCACTCTCGCCACCCTCGTTGACCGACGATTCAACAAAGTTGATTTGCAATTCCAAACAATGCAGACAATGTTCAAGGAAGAAATGTTCGAATTCCGGGAATCGATGCGAAAGGAAATGTTCGAATTCCGAGAATTGATGCGCAAGGACATGTCGGACTTCAAGGATGTGATGCGCAAGGAAACCAGTGATTCCAAGGAATCAATGCGCAAGGATATGTATAAGTTCGCTGGCTTTCTCACCTTGAGCGTGATAAGTGCAATGGGTGTGTTTAGGGCATTCGTTCGGTAAAACCGCTAATTACCGAGGGGCCTCAATTCACCAAGGGGCGAAAGTTTGCTCCATCAAATCGACCAACTCTTGGTCGTGAATTGCTTTAGAACCGGTTGCAGGGCTACCCGACTCGACGCGAGCAACATGTCGCCAGTCGTAGCCCTCGTTTTTCATTGGCCACACGATTGCATCAACAAAGCGCCATGCGCCCATGTTCTCTGGCTCTTCTTGTAGCCACACCATCTGTTTGGCATTTGGATAGGTAGCCAAAATGCTGCGCAAGCCGGCAATTGGGAATGGGTACAACTGCTCGACACGAACGACTGCCACGTTGGCATTGCGCTTGGTGCGCTCGGCCATTGCGTCCCATGCAACCTTGCCCGTGCACAACACGATGCGTGTGATTTTTGATTTGTCGGTGACGGTTGGGTCATCCAAGATTTCTTCGAAACTACCGGTGGTGAACTCGGCAATTGGCGAACGGCTTTCCTTCATGCGCAACGGTTGCTTCGGCGTCATGACAACAAGTGGCTTGCGTACTTCGCGGCGCACCTGACGGCGCAACATGTGGAAGTACTGCGCTGCCGTAGTTGGGTAACAGACCTGAATGTTGTCTTCTGCACACAGTTGCAAGAAGCGCTCCATGCGTGCCGACGAGTGTTCGGGGCCTTGGCCTTCGTAGCCGTGTGGCAACAACAGCACCAGGCTGTTTTGTTGGCCCCACTTGTCTTCGGCAGCAACGATGTATTGGTCGATGATGACTTGTGCGCCGTTTGCGAAGTCGCCGAACTGGGCTTCCCACATCACGAGTGTTTCGTGGTTGGTGTGCGCGTAACCGTATTCGAAACCAACTGCTGCGTATTCGGAAAGTAGCGAGTCGTATACCCAAAAGCGAGCCTTGGCGTTTGGCAACGTGTTGATTGGAACCCAACGTTGTTCGTTGTTGTAATCCACAAGCGTGGAGTGGCGTTGGCTAAACGTGCCGCGGCGCGAGTCCTCGCCCATCAACCGAACTGGTGTGCCTTCAACAACGAGTGAACCGAATGCAAGGGCCTCGCCCGTTGCCCAATCCACATCTTGTTGGGTTTCGTACTGCTGCGCGCGAAGTTCGAACTGCTTGACCAACTTGGGGTGCGGCGCGAAACCTTCTGGGTATTCGGTGAGATGACGGAAGATTCCGTCGAGCACTTCGCGGCTGACGCCGGTTGCAACGTGCGGCAAAACGCCGATTGGTGCAGGTGGCCTGGCGGCAATGACGGGCTCGGGCTTTGCGGCGCGGGTGTCGTCAAGTGCACCTTGCAGTTTGCTTTGGAAGTCGGACAGTGCTTGTTCGGCGTCTTCGATAGTGATGTCGCCGCGCTTAACCAACGTTTCTACATACAGCTTGCGAACGCTGCGGCGCTCGGCGATTGCCTTGTACATGAGTGGCTGTGTGTAGCTGGGGTCGTCACCTTCGTTGTGTCCGTGGCGGCGGTAGCAAATCATGTCGATAACGACGTCTTTATGGAACTTCTGTCGGTAGTCGAAGGCAAGCTTGGCTACGCGTACGCATGCCTCTGGGTCGTCGCCATTGACGTGGAAGATTGGCGCCTGCACCGTTTTTGCAACGTCGCTTGAATACTGCGACGAACGCGCATACTGCGGCGACGTGGTGAAACCGATTTGGTTGTTAATGATGAGGTGAATGGTGCCGCCAACGCGGTAACCGCTGGTGTCGCTCATTGCTAAACACTCGGCAACAACACCCTGGCCCGAAAACGCGGCGTCGCCGTGAATAATCAGTGGCAACACGCTGTAAGCAAGCGGTGGTTCGATGTGGTCTTGCGCTGCGCGCACCATACCGAGAACGATTGGGTCGACAGTTTCGAGATGGCTTGGGTTTGCCGACAACTCGATGGGTAGCTGCGCGCCATGCGGCGAAACGTATGTGCCCACTGCACCAAGGTGATATTTCACGTCGCCCGAGCCCTGCACCGACGATGGGTCGACATAGCCCTCGAACTCTTTAAAGATTTGGTCGTAGCTCTTGCCCATCACATTGCCAAGCACGTTGAGGCGGCCGCGGTGTGCCATGCCCAACACTGCGCCGTGCATCTGCGAATCGGCTGCGCTCGACAAGATGGTGTCGAGAATTGGAATGGCCGATTCGGCGCCCTCTAAACCAAAGCGCTTCGTGCCGACGTATTTGGTAGCAAGGAATTTCTCGAAAGCTTCTGCTGCATTGAGTCGCTCGAGCACGCGCTTCTTGTCGAGAATGAAACCCAAGGCGCCGTGGCCCTCGACGCGCTCCTGAATCCAGCGCTGCTCGTCGGTGTTTTGAATGTGCATGTACTCGACACCGATGGTGCGGCAGTACGCGTCTCGCAATACGCCCAACAAATCGCCAAGTGTGGATTTGCGAACGCCGCCGATGCCGCCCGTAAGAAACTGTCGGTCGAGATCCCAAATGGTGAGACCATACGTTGCCGGGTCCAACTCGCGCGGCATGACTGGTTCTTTCCAGCGCAGCGGGTCGAGGTCGGCAATGAGGTGGCCGCGCACGCGGTGAACGCGGATGAGCGTTGCAACCTGCATTTGCTTGTCGAGCATTGCGTCTTCGCTGTCGAGCAGGTTGGAATCTTGATGCCACTGCACCGCTTCGTATGGAACGCCAAGGCTGCGGAACACGTCGTGATAAAAGTTGTGCTCGCCAATCAGCAGTTCGTGCACATACTTGAGGAACATGCCGCTCTCGGCGCCCTGAATGATGCGGTGGTCGTATGTGCTGGTGACGGTGACCACTTTTGAAACGCCGAGACGAACAAGTGAACGCTCGTCGCTTCCCTGAAACTCGGCGGGGTAATCGATGCTGCCGACGCCAACAATGACACCTTGGCCGGGCATGAGGCGTGGCACCGATTGCACAGTGCCGATGGTGCCTGGGTTGGTAAGGCTGACATTGGCGCCCTGAAAATCTTCGACTGTCAGTTTGTTGGAACGAACCTTGCGAATGATTTCGTCGTACGCAAGCAAGAAGCCCGCGAAGTCGAGCGTGTCGGCGTTGCGCAACACAGGAACAACAAGTGTGCGCTGGCCTTTGCCCTTGTCAACGTCGACGGCCAAACCGATGTTGACGTGCGAATGCTTCTGCAACATTGGCTTGCCATCGGCATCAACCGTGTAGCCATTCTTCATGTTTGGCACGTTGTCGGCAATTGCGCGAACGATGGCGTATCCAATGATGTGAGTGAAACTGACTTTGCCTTGCCCAACCCGCGCGCGGTAGTTGTTCATTACCTTGCGGTTGACTTCCAGCAATTTTGCTGGCACATTGCGGAAACTTGTTGCGGTTGGAACCGTAAGGCTCTTCTCCATGTTGGTGGCAATAGCTGCCGACACGCCACGCAATGGTTCGGCCGGTGGGTCTGGAATGATTTCGGTTGCAAGCACCACTCGTGGTGCAGGTGGCTCAACACCTGGCGACGTGGCGACGGGTTGTGGTGTTGGCGCTGCAACAGGGCGAACGATTTCGGCGGTGGAGTCGGCCTTGGGTGTGCCAGCAGGTTTGAAGTCGCTAAAGAACTCTTGCCACGTTGGGCCAACAGAGGCTGGGTCTTCGCGGAATCGCTCGTACATCTCTTCGACAAGCCAAGAGTTGGCGCCAAATTCTTCGGGGCGAGGCCGTTCAAGCATCGCATTCATCGTACTCTGCCCCTCTTGGCCCAACCGTGTGACTAAACCCCCACTGAATCTGGCCAAAGTGTTGCGAGGACAACTAGCCACGCCAATTAAGCGTCCGTATCATGGGTTCATGCAACGTTCAACAAAGGTCACCCTCGCAGCCGTCCTATTTTCCGCCGTGCTTGCAGCATGCGGCGGCTCCAGCTCCTCCGAGCCGGTTGTCATTCCCGACACCGTCGACTTAGAGGTTCGCGCGGTATCGGGCCTCAGGTTTGATGCCGACACGTACGAGGCAACAGCCGGCGACATCGAGGTTGCCTACATCAATGACGACACCATTCGCCACACCTTGATTGTGATTGACGGCGACACCAAAGTTGGTTCGTTCGAATTGAAGGTGAACAAAAAGGGCGACGTCGACTTGGGCACGATCAATTTGCCAGCAGGCCAATACGTACTGTTCTGCACCGTGCCTGGCCACCAAAACATGAAAGCCGATCTCACCGTTAAGTGAGACCGGCTTTCAATTGAAAACGGTTTTGTAAAAGTTATGCGCTGAGCAAAACCTCGGAAAGAATCCACAGCACCAACCACAGAACTCCTGAGGTGATGAGTGCATTCTTGTGGCTCTCATATGGCCAAAGCATTTTGTTGCCAGCCTTGATGCCGCCGAAGATACCAACAGCGTTGAGCTCGAACAGTGCGGTGATTGCCATGGCGATACCGAACAGCGTCCAGGCGTTGCTGCTTGTTGCGTCGGGGAATGCACCGTTGTAGAAGTGCGCTGCACCAACCATGAAGAACAACATGGAGACCGAGAAGATCATGTTCTGGCGTGAAGCCAACAGTGCCTTGCGGCCTGCGGTTGGAGCGTCGGCATTTGCTTCGCCGCCACCCAACACGTTTGCTGCGTTAGCAAGTACAACCTTCTGGTTCTTCCAGATGATCATCCACACGTTTGCTGCCATCAAGATGCCAAGCACCATGCCGATGGAGATTGCAACGTTGTGACCAATTCCTGAAGCGGAAGCATCGGTGAAAAAATCTTTGTAATAGTTCTCGATTGCTCCAGTGATCAAGATGCCGGTTGCCAATGTGGCGATGGAAGCCCAACGGAACCACCACAAAGCGCGACGTGCAACTTTGTCGATGGTGATGTTGCGGGCCTTGCCCTCGTCACCGTAAGCGGCCAAACCTGGTACTTGCACCAAGTTGAAGTAGTACAGCAAGCCAATCCAGGCAATGCCGACGAGAACGTGCAACCAACGGAGACCAAAAGTTCCGAGGTAAGCGCGGCTGAGTAATTCCATATATATGTCTCCCCTTTGAGGTGATTGTGAGCCGAAAAACAAGGTCCAACTCGTTTTCCAAACTAGCACCGCCCCGAAGTCGGGACTTGCCACTAGTTTGTACAGCGTCATGGCCGCAGAATTTATATATACGTGTTACAAACTGGCTCGGTTCTACCCGCCAGACCGCACCATTCTTGAAGACATCTCGTTGTCGTTTTATCCTGGCGCCAAAATTGGTGTCATCGGCTCTAACGGCAGCGGCAAATCCAGCCTGCTGCGCATCATGGCCGGCAAAGACGACGGCTACACCGGCGAGGCGCGCTTAACGCCCGGGTTCACCGTTGGCATTCTTGAACAAGAGCCGCAACTCGACCCAGCCAAAGACGTGCTTGGCAACGTGATGGACGGTGTTGCACCAATTCGCGACATGTTGGCCCGTTACGAAGAAGTGACAGCAATGTGGGGCGAGCCCGACGCCGACTTCGACAAGATTGGCGTGCTGCAAGCCGAACTTGAAGCAAAGATTCAGGCCGCCGATGCATGGAGTTTGGAACGCAACGTAGAAATTGCGATGGATGCATTGCGCTGCCCACCAAACGATGCCGACGTCACCAAACTTTCTGGTGGCGAGCGACGCCGCGTTGCGTTGTGCCGCTTGCTGTTAAGCCGCCCCGACTTGTTGCTGTTGGACGAACCAACCAACCACTTGGACGCCGAAAGCGTGGACTGGCTGGAGCGTTACTTGCAGGAATACCCAGGCACCGTTGTGGCAATTACTCACGACCGTTACTTCTTGGACAACGTTGCCAAATGGATTTTGGAATTGGATCGCGGCCGCGGCATTCCTTTCTCGGGCAACTACACCAGTTGGCTGGAACAAAAGCAAGAACGACTTGGTCGCGAAGAGAAATCGAACGAAGCACGCAAGCGCACGCTGCAACGCGAGTTGGATTGGGTACGCATGGCACCGAAGGCTCGTCAGTCCAAAGGTAAAGCGCGTCTTGCTGCATACGAGAAGTTGCATGCCGAAGCGCAAGCAGCCGACAGCGGCCCAGACAAATTGGAAATTGCAATACCCGCAGGTCCGCGCCTTGGCGACACCGTGATTGAAGTGAAGGGACTCAGCAAAGGCTTCGGCGACAGATTGCTGATTGAAGACTTGACGTTCTCACTTCCACCAGCGGGCATCGTTGGCATCATCGGCCCTAACGGCGCAGGTAAGACCACGCTGTTCAACATGTTGTCTGGGCAAGAAGCACCCGACAGCGGCACCATCACCATTGGCGACACCGTGCAAATGAGTTATGTCGACCAAAGCCGCGACACCCTGAACGCCGACAAGTCGGTGTACGAAGAAATCACCGACGGCGCAGAAACGCTGAAGGTGGGCAACCGCGAAATTCATGGCCGCGCATATGTGGCCAGCTTCAACTTCAAGGGCTCCGACCAACAGAAGCGCGTTGGCGACTTGTCCGGCGGCGAACGCAACCGTGTTCACCTTGCCAAGATGCTGAAAAAAGCTGGCAACTTGTTGCTGTTGGACGAACCAACAAACGACTTGGACGTAGACACACTGCGCGCACTTGAAACATCGCTCGAATCGTTTCCAGGTTGCGTTGTGGTGATTTCGCACGACCGCTGGTTCCTCGACCGCATTGCAACACACGTGTTGGCGTTTGAAGGCGACAGCCAAGTGCGTTGGTATGAAGGCAACTTCTCCGACTACGAGGCATGGCGCAAAAAAGAACTTGGCTCTACTGCCGACCAACCGCACCGCATTAAGTACAAGCCGCTAGCCCGATAACAGCCATGGTTGCACTTCGCCGAATTCGCGTGTTGTGTGGTGTGGTATTTGTCAGCGGCATTGCTGGCCTCATCATTTCTTCCATTGCGGGAAACAACGTTGGCGTGGTTACCACCATCGGCCTCATCACGTCGCTTGCCGCAATTGTTCTGCTCACTGCATCCACCATTGCTGCCAACAAGCGCATCGATGCCTTCGACGATGCAGCGGCCGAACAACTGGAGCGAAATGTTGATGCGTTGATTGCGTCTGGCACCAACGAAGCCTCGTTGCGCGCCATTGTTCGAGACGCGATCAACTTGGGGCGCAGCGCTTCGTGACATTTACCGACGCCGAGCTTGCCCACTACCTCGCGGAAGAAACTGGAAAACGACTGCTTGCAGTTCGTGAACGCTTATATAACGACGGCGCATCACCGTGGTATGCAAAAGATGTGGGCGATGCAGCCGCGCAACGATTCCTGGATGAAGCGCTAGCCGAGCACCGACCGAACGACGCGGTGTTGTCGGAAGAAGCAGCCGACGATTCCAACCGCATGACGGCCGACCGCGTATGGATTATCGACCCACTCGATGGCACACAGGAGTACAGCGAATTTGATCGCGCCGACTGGGCCGTGCACATTGCACTGTGGGAACGAAAAGATGCGCAAGGTTTGCCATCCAACGAAGGAACACTGACTGCAGGCGCCGTTTCGTTGCCCGCGTTTGGCATGGTGCTCGACACCAACGAGCCGCCGCCAACACCACCGAAACACGAAGGCGCGCCAAGGCTTGTGGTTTCACGCAACCGCGCAACCGATGCGGCAATCGTTGTGGCCCAAGCATTGAATTGCGAAGTTGCGCGACTGGGTTCGGCGGGTGCCAAAGCCATGTCGGTGGTGCTGGGCGAAACCGATATTTACGTGCACGCCGGCGGCATGCACCAGTGGGATTCGGCCGCGCCGGTGGCTGTCGCCGAGGCAGCGGGCCTATTTACAAGCCGTATTGACGGCTCGCCGTTGGTGTACAACATGCGTGACACCTGGCTCCCCGACCTGATTGTGTGCCAACAACATTTGGCACAACAAGTCATTGCTGCACTTCGTGCAGGCAGAATTAGCAGGTGACTTCTCCCCTTGATTGCAGCTGGGCCGCGTTTGACGACAACGCGCCGTGGGTACTCGAACCCGAAAAGATCGAATGGCACAACACTGCTGTCGCATTGCGTGCAAGTGCACAACAAGAAATACCGGTGTTAACCACACCAACCAAACTTCCGCCCGTTGCCCGCCTAGTAACCGTTGTATGGGTTTTGAGCATTGCGCTGTTGCCATGGTTCATCAAAAAGAAGCGCAACAAGTTCGCTACTTCCGAGGCAAGCAATGCATACATTTCTTTGCGCATGCGCAAGGCCGTCGAGCGCTTGGGAAGTACCTACATCAAGCTTGGGCAAATCATCAGCAGTGGCGAAGGTCTGTTCCCTGCCGAGTTGGTAAACGAATTCAAACTGTGTCGCGACCAAGTGCCACCAATCCCTTTCAACGAAGTGCAACAAGTAATCGAAAGCGATTTAGGCGCGCGACTTACCGATGTGTTCTCGTACATTGACACCACCCCACTTGCTGCAGCATCCATTGCGCAAGTTCACGTTGCAACATTGATCACCGGCGAAAACGTGGTGGTTAAGGTGCAGCGCCCGTCGGTTTCCAAAATGGTGCGCCAAGACTTGCGAGTAATGGCGTGGCTTGCACCGCACCTCGTTGGCCGCATCAAAGTAAGCGCGCTTGCAAACCCACCAGCACTTGTGGAGTTGTTTGCCGAAACCATTGTTGAAGAACTTGATTTCCGAATTGAAGCCGACAACATGTTGGACGTTGCCAAGATGTTGCACGAGTTGGGCCAAACCGGATACATCGTTCCTCGCCCGCACCCAAAGCTGGTGACGCGCCGCGTGCTGATCATGCAACGTCTGAGCGGCTTCAAGTTTGACGACGTCGTTGGCATGCAGAACGCAGGCATCGACACCCAACAAGTAATTCGCACCGGCATGATTGCCTTCATGGAAGGCGCAATGATTTATGGCGTATTCCACGGAGACTTGCACGGCGGCAACTTGTTCGTGATGAAAGACGGCAAGACTGCGCTGCTCGACTTCGGCATAGTTGGCCGCCTTACCGGCGCCCGCCGCATGGCCTTCCTGCGCTTAATGCTGAACGCAACCACCAACAACGTTGTTGGCCAAGTGGAAGCGCTGCGCGACCTTGGCGCGCTGCCAATGGACACCGACATTCAGGCAGTGATCAAAGACTTGAACCTTGGCGCACCAGTGATCGACCCAACCACGCTTTCTGGCGAAGAGCTGGTGAAAGAAGTGCAACGCATCGTGAAGGCAATGATGGGCTACGGCGCACGCATGCCAAAAGAACTGATGCTGTACGTAAAGAACATGGTCTTTTTGGATGGCGCAATTGCGCGCCTTGCCCCCGACCTCGACATCCTTGCCGAGATTGCCTCCATCTCCATGCTGTTTGCCGAAAAGCACGGCGAGCGACTTGGCCGCGAATTGGGTATCGACCACAACGCTGTCGAGATCAACCTGGACAGCGTGAAGGCCGGCTTTGGTGTGGACGCCAGCACCAACTCGATGACCTACCGCGATTTGCAAAAGCGCCGCGAACTCATTCAAAAGCGCATGCGCGAACACGTGGGCCGCTGATCTAGTTTCTTCCCCCATGAGACTTGTGGTGGCCAGGTGCAGCGTGGTGTATGAAGGCCGCCTGGATGCATCGCTTCCCGAAGCAACCCGACTGTTAATGCGCAAAGCCGATGGCTGCATTGCTATTCATGCCGATGGCGGCGCATACAAACCGCTGAACTGGATGAACGCACCCAACACCGTTGTGGAACACGACGAAAAGTGGGTGGTGACCAACCCGAAGGGTGAAGTGCTGACCATTTACTTGCACGAAGTGTTTAGCGACATGTCGCACGAACTGGGCGAAGACCCGGGCCTCACCAAAGATGGCGTGGAAGCACACCTACAAGAGTTGCTTGCCGCACTTCCCGAATCGATCGAAGCAGGGCTCACACTTATTCGACGCGAATACCCCACCGCGGTTGGCCCCGTTGATTTGTTGTGTCGAGATGCATCCGGGCAAACCGTTGCCGTTGAAATCAAGCGACGCGGCGAAATTGATGGTGTCGAGCAACTGACGCGCTACATCGATTGCCTGCATGCCGACACTTCGCTGGGCAAAATCCGAGGCATCTTTGTTGCGCAAAGCATCAAGCCGCAAGCACGCGTGTTGGCCGAGAGCCGAGGCATGGGCTGGTGCGAGGTGGACTACGACGAGCTGCGTGGCAAACGCACCGACGAGCTGCGCCTGTTCTAATTAAGCGTTGTCAGCGTTTCGGCAAGAGCGTCGAGGAATTGCGCCAGCTGATCGTCGGTGTGGGCCAAGCCAAGGTTGACCATGCCGCGCGCCGCGATGTAGACGCCACGCTCTAACAACCCGAAGAACAGCAACTCCTGCAACTCGTTGTCGCGATTGGCGATATCGGTTGGCGACACCGGCGGCGTTGCAAGTGCATGCAACGACATCATGGAACCAAAACCGGTAACCGAAACCGGTGCGCCCGAGTGCGCGATGACTGCGGCAATGGCTTGACGAAACTCGTCGCCTCGAGCAGTGTGTGCAACGGCAATGTCTGGTGTGAAAACTTCACCCAATACTTTGCAGCCCGCAGTCACCGATGACAAGTTGTTGTTGAATGTTCCGCCGTGCGCAACGGGCGAAGGGCGGTTGGACTCTGGGCTGGTGTCGAACATGTCCATGAACTGTGCTTTGCCGCCGAATGCGCCGAACGAAAAACCGCCGCCGATGTACTTACCAAATGCGGTGATGTCGGCCTGCACGCCAAGCATGTTCATCATGCCGCTCTTGCCGTGGCGCGAAGTCATTACTTCGTCGGCAATGCATACCGCGCCAACATTGCGAGCGGCTTCAAACACTGCCGCAAGAAACTGTGGTGATGCGGGGATGCAGCCGCCGGAACCAAGCATTGGCTCTACCACCACTGCTGCCAGCGTTGCGGCGTTTTCGGAAATGGTGTGCAGTGCTGCTGCCTCGTCGTTGAATGGCGAGATCACAAAATCGAACGGCGCGTTCCACGGTGCGTTGCCAGAGGCGAAGTAAAACACGCTGCCGTGATAGCCGCCGGAAAATACCAAGATCTTTTTTCTTCCAGTTGCAAGTACAGCAGTAGTCATTGCCAACAAGTTGGCTTCGGTGCCCGAGTTGGTGAACCGCACACGATCGAGACCAAAGCGTTCGCACATGAGCCTGGCCAAAGTTGCTTCGGCAGGGTGAATGCCACCAACACTTGCGTTATGCGTGAGTGCCTCGGCAACATGATCGAGCACGCGGCGCTCGCTGTGCCCCAACAACCCTGCGGTGTAGTCGCCGAGGAAGTCGAGATACGTGTGGCCGTCTACGTCGGTGAGTGTGGCGCCACTGCCCGAAGCAAAGGTGAGTGGAAACGGTGCGTGAGTGAGCACCGAACGCGTTTGCCCACCGGGCATGTATTTCCGGGCTTCGTCGTAGTGGCTGCGGCTGCCAGGGTTGCGATCGGCAAAATTACTGCGCGCTTTTTGAATGTTGTTACTCGACATGTTTCAGCCGAACGCCGTGTTACTTCTTTTGTGGTTGTGGCCACGAACCGTCTTTGCCGTCCATGCCGGCATTGAGACGAGCCTTCGCCATCAGTTCTTCCACGATGGGGCCAAGTTTGGTTGGGTCTTCCACTGGCGCATGTGTTGGGCCACGATGCCAACCTTCGGCGATGGCAAGCACTTGACCACTTGCTTCGAACACGCGACCGGTGATGTCTTTGGATTCTTCGCTGGCAAGCCATGTGACGATGGGGGCAATCCATTTTGGTGAACGTTGCTCGCGCTCTTCTTCGGTTTCGGGTGCTGGGCCCAAGCCTTCGGTCATGCGTGTGAGCGCGACTGGCGCAACTGCGTTGACGGTGACGCCGTAACGAGCAAGCTCGAGCGACGCAATGGTGGTGAATGCAGCAATGCCTGCCTTCGCTGCGCCGTAGTTGGTTTGGCCAACGTTGCCGTAGATGCCCGACACCGACGAGGTGTTGATGATGCGGCCGTCTACCGGTTTGCCAGCCTTGCTTTGATCGCGCCAATACGCGGCGGCGAAACGCGAAGGTGCAAACGTGCCCTTGAGATGCACTTTGATAACGGCGTCCCACTCTTCTTCGCTCATGTTGGCCATCATGCGGTCGCGCAAGATGCCTGCGTTATTGACCACCGCGTGCAAGTCGCCAAATGTTTCGACTGCAGTGTTGATCAGCCGTTCGGCGCCTGCCCACGAAGAGATGTCGTCGCCGTTAGCTACCGCGCGGCCACCCATGGCCTCGATCTCGTTGACAACGCTTTGGGCTGGCGAGGTGTCGCCACCACTGCCATCGACGCCTGCGCCAAGGTCGTTGACCACGACCAATGCGCCATGGGCGGCAAGGCTTAACGCATGTTCGCGGCCAATACCTCGGCCCGAACCAGTGACAACAACTACTCGACCTTCACATAAGCGGCTCATAGCGATCGACTCTAGTCTGAACAATGTGTCCAACTCCCTGCCGAACAACAACACCACGCTCGGTACATGCGGCGTGTTGGTGGTTGGCGCGGGGCCGGCTGGCATTGCTGCCGCACTGACGTTGCAAGAAGCGGGCCACGATGTTTTGGTCATTGATAAGGCCCATTTTCCGCGCGACAAGTGTTGCGGCGACGGCCTAACAACTGGCGCGCTGCGCGTACTAGAAGAACTGCGTTTCGATCCGGCGACTGTTGCCAACTGGACACCGTGCTCCGATGTGTGGCTGCGTTCGCCAAGCGGCAAAGAAATGCAAATGCTGTTGCCAACTGGGCAAGGGCAGTTTGCTGCGATTGCGCCGCGGATGGAACTAGACAACGCGCTAGTGCAGTTGGCAAAGTCGCGCGGCATTCGAGTGATGGAAGGCCACGGTTTTGTTGGGGTGAAGCAACACACCGCCGAACACATTGATGTTGATGTAGAGCACCTGGGCACAATTCGTGCGCAATACGTTGTTGCGGCCGATGGCATGTGGTCGCCCGTGCGAAAAGCATTGGGTGTATCAACACCCGGATACTTGGGCGAGTGGCACGCGTTTAGGCAATATGCAAACACCGTGACGGGCCCAGCCAAGGAACGGCTGTATGTGTGGTTCGAAAAAGACTTGTTGCCGGGTTACGCATGGTCATTTCCGTTGCAAGACGGTCGCGTCAATATTGGTTTCGGCATTTTGCGTGGCAGTAATTACACCGTGCAACAGATGAAAGATTTGTGGCCCGAATTGTTGCAGCGCAAACATATTGCCAAGGCGCTTGGCCCAAACGTAGTGATGGAAGACCGCCACACCGCATGGCCTATCCCCGCCCGTGTTACGTCGGCAACACTGACAAATGGCCGTGTGTTATTTGTTGGCGACGCCGCTTGCGTGACCGACACACTGACCGGCGAAGGCATCGGGCAGTCGCTGTTGTCGGGCCAACTTGCGGGCAAGGCCATTGTGTATGCGGGCAAGCGAGAGGCATCAGTTGCCAGAACTCGATATGAAACGCTGATTGAGCAAAATCTCTTTGCCGACCACCGCATGTCGGCGGCATTGGGAACCATTTTGAAAAGCTCTCTTGGCGCACGAGGCGCGTTGCGGCTGGCAAACCTCACACCATGGACACGACGCAACTTTGTTCGCTGGATGTTTGAAGACGAGCCGCGAGCCGCCGTGTTTACGCCCCGACGATGGCACCGCAAATTTCTCAAGCGCGAAGGCGCTTACGCCGAGAGGTAACTTGGACTGATGCGCACACGCCTAACCGAACTGTTGGATATTCAGTACCCAATCATGCTTGCCGGCATGGGTGGCGTTTCGTACCACAACCTTGTTGCTGCGGTTTCCGAGGCTGGAGGATTGGGAACCTTCGGCGCATCCACCATGCAGGGTGGCGAACTAGAAAAAGAAATCGATGCAATGAAGCAACTGACGTCCAAGCCTTTTGGAGTGGACTTGCTGACCGCACTGCCCCACACGTTGGAGCGCGATGTGGAACTGATTATTAAGAGTGGCGCCCGCGTGTTTGTTGCCGGCCTAGGCGTGCCGCGCGAGATCATTGACCGCTTGCACAAGAGCGGCGTGTTGGTTGGCTCGATGTGCGGCAAGGTGCGCCACGCTGTTTCGGCGCTGGAAAGCGGTTGCGACTTTGTTGTTGCACAAGGCACTGAAGGCGGCGGTCACACGGGCACCGTTGCCACCATGGCGCTTGTGCCCCAAGTGGTTGATGCAGTTGGCGACAAGATGGTGGTGGTTGCCGCTGGTGGTTTGTTCGACGGGCGCGGTTTGGCAGCATCGCTTGCACTTGGCGCCGACGGCGTGTGGGTTGGCACAAGGTTTATTGCAACGCACGAAGCTCGCGGCGTGGATGGCTACAAAGAAAAACTGATTGAAACTTTGGAAGACGGAACTGTCATTACTCGCAGCTACACGGGCAAAACTTGCCGGGTGGTGCGCAACAACTGGACAAACAAGTTTGAAGAGCATCCAGAAACGTTGCAAGGGTTTCCGCAGCAAGCAATTGCTTCGATGCAGGCAGGCGTTAACCACTTGGGCTACCCCGTTGGCACCAAGGTGGACGTGGATCAAGAATTTATGCCTGCGGGCCAAGGAGTTGGCGCAATCACCAGCATTGTGCATGCTGCAGATTTGGTGCACAGCATGATGGCTGAAGCCGAGCAATCGCTCGACCGCATTCAAGCAATGCGTAAGTGACCATTTCGCATGGGAGTACTTCGCTCTAACGCCAGCGTGCGTAATTTGTTCTTTGCGCAAAACATCTCGGTCATGGGCGACTATTTGACGTATGTTGCCCTGGTCGGATTGGTCAAAGACGCAACCGACTCCACGTTTTTAGTGTCGCTTATTTACGCCGCGTATGTATTGCCATCGTTTTTCTTCTCGCCTCTCGCCGGCCCGATTGTCGACAAGTTTGATCGACGCAAGATCATCGTGGTTGTCTCTGTGTTACAGGCTGTATGTGGAGTTGGATTTCTATTGTCGAGTGCAGATCGCATTTGGTTAGCGCTACTGACCCAAATAGTGATCTCTTCCCTCGCCGTCATCACACTTCCCGCATTCGGCTCGGCGCTACCTAACGTCACTCGTAACGATGAAGAGCTTAGGCAAGCAAACGCATTATTCGGCTCTAGCTGGGGAGCCTCGGTGTTCATCGGCTCTGCTCTCGGCGGTCTTTTTGCAGCAACCTTTGGCAGAACCGCAACGTTTGTTGCCGATATTGCCACTTTCGCCCTGTGCGCAGGATTGATCGCGCTCATCAAAGTTCCGATGCAAGAGAGAAAAGCACATGCGGTACGCGAGCCGGTTCGACCAATTGCCGACATGCGCGAAGCATTCCATTACGCCAAAGAAAACAATGTGATCTTCGCCCTGATGGCTTCTAAAACCACTCAAGCAGTTGGTGCGGGTGCAGTAGGTCAACTTGCTGTGCTGGCAATTGATGCATTCGACACTGGTGACGGTGGCAGCGGCCTGCTTCTTGCCGCGCGCGGATTTGGAGCAGCACTTGGTCCATTCATATTCATGCGCTTTGCTCGAAACAACATGCCGCGACTGTTGCTGTTGTGTGGAGTTGGCGGCACGATGTGGAGCGTTTTCTACCTGGCCGCTTCAGCAAGCCCAGTGTTGTGGCTCGCCGTAATTTCAATCGGTGCTGCACACATCGGCGGTGGTGCAATTTGGACAATGGCAAGTTACGGCTTACAAATCAGCACCGAAGACCACATTCGCGGACGAGTGATAGCCGGCGACATGGGCTTTGCCATGTTGGTCACCGGACTCAGCACTATTGGAACGGGAATTCTTGGAGAGATTTTTCCTATTCGCATTGCCATCGCAACTGTTGCAGCGATCTCTGTGCTGTGTTCCCTCTCGTACTTGTTAGGAACGATGGGTCTTAGGAAGCGTCTGCGCAGCGAGATGCTGCCTCAATCAGCCTGACCGCACGCGGGTCGGTGAACATCGAATCTTTCATTCGATTCATGATGTAGCTAAAGCTCATCTGTCGGAGTGGGTCGGCAAACGAAACCGATCCACCAGCACCTGCGTGGCCGTAACTGCCCGGCGCATCGAAGGCCAATTTTTCACTTGGAGTAACGAAGCCCATGGCAAACGTGCGTTGCGTTTGCAAACACAAATCCACTTCGCCATCTTTTGTTTGTTGCACCGTCATCTTGCTTCGCGTGTCGTCATTCAACAGCCGAACGGGGCCGTTCGAAGTTTCTGTTTCGGTGAATGTTGCCGAATACATAGCGGCCAAACTGCGTGCGTTAGCAATACCGTTTGCGCCAGGAACTTCGGCGGCGTGCAAGTCTTCGCGGTTAAATCCGCCCTTTACATTGAGTGCTCCGTTCACGGATAACGCACTTACCAAATACTTGTTTGGCAATTGAACTGGTGCTGCAGGCGCACTAGTTGCCGTGCGTGGCCAGCCCGTGTTAATTGGAGAAACTCGTGGCTCTAAGTGTGCAGGTAAGCCGACATAGATTTCGCCACCTAGGGGGGTTGCAATTTCTTCGGCGATGAAGCGACCGATGTTTCTTCCATCCACAAGCCGAACCAAATGCCCCGCCAACCAACCAAATGTGATGGCGTGATAACCGTGTGTAGAACCAACCGGAAAAAGTGGTGCGGTATTTGCCAATCGGGACACCATCGTGTTCCAATCGAGCACTTCTTCAAATGTGAGTGGGCCATCCACCGTGTACAGGCCCGCCTGGTGCGACAGCAATTGCGCAACCGTTACTTGCTCTTTTCCATGCGCGGCAAACTCGGGCCAAAACAGGGAGACCGGTTCTTCGTACGACAACAAACCGCGCTCGACACACATGGCAACCGCTGTTGCCACCACACCTTTGGTGGTGCTGAACACCAGCTGCAACGTGTCGAGTGTGTACGGCTTGGTTGCTTCTTTGTCGAAGTAGCCACCGGCAATATCGACCACGCACTTTCCCTTGTGAAACACCGACACGCCTGCACCGATGTCCTCGCGATTGTCGATGTTGTGCGCGAATGCGTCGGCGACTTCCGACCATCCGTCGGCAACAAAACCGTCGAAGGACACGACTAGCGAACGTCGTCGATCAAGCTTCGAAGTAATTCAACTTGTTGTACAGCGTCGGGGCCGATTGGGTTCACGGAAATAACTGTGACACCAGCTTCCTTGAACGCGGCCAAGCGCTCTTTCACGAAGTTCTTTGGGCCAACAAGATGCGAATTGAGCAGCCACTCGGAAGGAACCTTTGCTGCCGCCTCTTGCTTCTTGCCGTCTAGATACAGATCCTGAATTTCGACTGCTTCTTGCTCGAAGCCGTACGACTTGCAGATGTCGTTATAGAAGTTTTTGCCGCGGGCACCCATGCCGCCCACGTACAACGCGGTGCTTGGTCGTGCGAAGTCGAGCACTTTTTGTTGGTCCTCGCCAGTAAGCGACTCGTCGATGGCCAACATGCCGCCAGCCGAAATGTCCATTGGTGGGCGCGATGCATCGCGCTTCGCGTAACCAGCCTTCAAAGCGTCGCCCCACACTTGTTGAAACTTTTCTGGGTAAAAGAAAATTGGCATCCAACCATCTGCAATTTCGGCGGTTGCTTCAACGCTCTTGCCCATGAGTGACGCCCACCAGATGGGGATGTCTTTGCGCACTGGATGATTGATCAGTTTGAGTGCTTTGCCCAAGCCTGTGCCCTGGCCTTGCGGAAGTGGAACCTCCACAGTCTTGCCCTGGTACGACAACGGCTTCTCGCGCTTCCAAACTTCGCGGCAAATGTCGATGTATTCCTTGGTGCGTTGCATTGGCTTGTCGTATGCCATGCCATGAAAACCTTCGATGACCTGCGCGCCCGATGCGCCGAGGCCAAGAACGAAACGACCGTTGCTCACGTAGTCGCAACCCGCCGCAGTCATTGCAACAAGCGCAGGTGTGCGCGAATACACGTTGATGATGCCAGTACCAATTTCGATGCGGTTAGTTACCGCTGCGAGATAACCGATTTGGGAAATGGAGTCGTACGAGTACGCCTCTGCCACCCACACCATGTCGAGCCCCACCTTTTCCAACTCGACAACTTGTTGTGCCGAGGATTGAAAATCGGAGATGTAGTTGATCATCATGGAAAGTTTCATGATGATGAGACTAGATGGGGCTTAGTTGACTTTGCGAGTTCGACCTTCCCAGTACGGGGCGCGCAAGTCCTTCTTGAGGATTTTGCCGCTTGGGTTGCGCGGAAGCGCATCGATCCACGCCACCGACTTGGGGCACTTGAACCCAGCCAGGCGCTCTTTGGCAAAGGCGATGATCTCGTCTTCGGTTACTGCAACGTCGGCCTTGCGCACCACGATCGCCATTGGCACTTCGCCCCACTTCTCGTCGGGGATACCAATGACCGCCACGTCGGCAATTGCCGGGTGACCCATCAATGCGTTTTCTACTTCGGCCGGATACACGTTTTCGCCGCCGGAGACAACCATGTCCTTAACGCGGTCATAGATATAGACGTAACCGTCCTCATCTTGATACGCGGCGTCGCCAGTTTTGAACCAGCCTTCCGAGTTGATGGACTTGGCGGTTTCTTCGGGCATGTTCCAGTAGCCCAACATCACTTGGCCACCCTTCACCCAAATTTCGCCAACCTCACCAACCGGAACATCTTTTCCGGTGTCGGAATCGACTACACGAAGTTGCATGTTTGGAACAATCTTTCCGCACGAACGCAACAGCTTTCGCTTCGGCCCTTCGAGGTCGTGATCCTCTGGCATCAAGATGGTGGTTGCACCGGTGGTTTCGGTGAGGCCATACACCTGCATGAAGTTGGTCTTGAATGTCTTCATTGACGAAGCAAGCACTTCTTCAGAAATTGGTGATGCACCGTAGGCAATCAACTCGAGGCTCGAGTAGTCGGCCTTGTCGACGTCTGGCACCATGAGCATGAACTGCAACAGCACCGGCACCAAGAAGCCGTGTGTGATGCGATGCTTGCCAATGAGCGTGACAATTTCTGCTGGGTTCACGTCGCGAATGATGATCGACTTGCAACCAAGCGCCATACCTGCAGTTGCCCAACCGCCGCCACCAATGTGGAAGAGCGGCATGGCAACAAGGTTGACCGTGCGATCGGTGAACTTCCAGATCTCTGCAGCAAATGGAATGAGCGCAAAGAAGTTGTTGTTGGTGAGCATGACGCCCTTTGGCCTGCCCGTTGTGCCGCTTGAGTACAACTGAAACGCAACGTCGCCAGGCGCCGACTCGACACCGGGATCGGTTGATGCACCAGACCCCGAGAAATCTTCGTACGACGGATACTTGCTGTGACCGCCAATGACAACGATGGACTTCACGTTCGGAAGATCGGCCGCGATTGCGTCGAGTACAGGAACAAAGTCGGGACCAACGATGAGCACCTTGGCGGCCGAGTCGTTCACGATGTATGCAACCTCTGGTGGTGCAAGTCGCCAGTTGATATCAACGCTGACGGCATTGAGCAAGCCACACGCATAGAACACTTCGAAGTGATCGATGCCGTTCTTGTCCAAAAATGCAACGCGGTCTTGCGGGCCAACGCCAGCAGCCTTCAATGCATTTGCAACCTTGCATGAGCGCTCGTATAACTGCGCCCACGATTGGGTTTTGTCGCCTTGCACGAGGGCAACGTTGGTTGGCTGAGAGGCAGCGTGCGTGCGGACGATGCCTGCGATGTTTCGAATGTCATTCCCCATCTGGGAGAAACTAGTCTTTAGCCCAATTCAACACAAGAGCGGGGTCACTATTTATGAGCGCAGCAGAACTTGGATTTGACGGCAAAGTAGCCATTATTACGGGCGCTGGCGGCGGGCTTGGTCGACAGCACGCACTGTTGCTGGCTTCCCGAGGGGCACTTGTGGTGGTCAACGACTTAGGCGGCGCACTGGACGGAAGCGGCAGCGACAAGGGCGCTGCACAAAAAGTGGTGGACGAAATTGTTGCCTTGGGCGGCGTGGCCGTTGCCGACACCAACAGTGTCTCTACCCCAGAGGGCGGCGCGGCCATTGTGAAGTCGGCAGTTGATGCTTATGGCCGTGTCGACATTGTGATTAACAACGCGGGCATCTTGCGCGACAAGAGTTTTCACAACATGACGCCCGACTTAATGAACCCCGTATTCGACGTGCACCTGAAGGGCGCGTTTCACGTAACGCAGCCCGCATTCGTTTTGATGCGCGAGCAGGGTTACGGCCGAATCATTTCCACTTCGTCGGCTGCCGGCGTGTTTGGCAACTTCGGCCAAGCAAACTATGGCGCAGCAAAAATGGGACTTGTTGGTTTCATGCGTGTGTTGGCTGTTGAAGGCGCGAAGTACAACATCAAGGCAAACTCCATTGCCCCACTTGCGCTAACACGCATGACCGAGAGTTTGTTTAGCGGCGCAATGGCGGACAAGTTGCAGCCAGGTTTGATTTCACCAATCGTTGCATTCTTGGCGCACGAAGATTGCCCAGTAAGCGGTGAGGTGTACAGCGTTGGTGGCGGCCGTGTTGCACGCGTGTTTATAGGCGAGACCCCTGGCTATTTCAACGCCGACCTGACAATGGAAGACGTTCGCAACAACTTCGAACAAATTCGCAACGAAGAGGGATACATCGTGCCCGCCAACATCAGCGAAGAGACGGCCATGTTCATGCCGTACCTGAAGTAACACGCGACACCATGCCCTCGCAGTCGAAGGTTGCTTCAACCGACAACGTAGATATTGCGGTGTACGACTACGAACCAAATTCAACATTGCCAACCGTGTTGCTGTCGCACGCAACGGGTTTTCATGGACGTTGCTTCGAACCGATCGCGCAACAACTTGCACCGACCAATCACTGCATTGCGTTTGATTACCGCGGCCATGGCGACTCAGTTATTTCCGACGACTGGCAAGTGCGATGGAATGCCTATGGCGACGACGTTCTTGCGGTTGCAAGGGTTGCCGCCGCGCGCGGCCCCATTGTTGCTGCGGGCCACAGCATGGGCGGCGCTGCACTAGTGATGGCGGCAATTCGCGAACCACAACTGTTTCGTGCTCTTGTGTTGTTTGAGCCAATCATTTTCCCCGACACTGCGCGCAACAGCGGCAAAGGCCCAAGCCCATTAGTTGAAGGCGCACGCAGACGACGCGCAACATTCCCTTCGCTAGATGCGGCCTACGACAACTATGCGTCGAAGCCACCGCTCAATATTTTCCAACCCGATTCGCTTCGCGCATACGTTGATTACGGCTTCAACGTGCAACCCGATGGTTCGGCCACACTGAAGTGCGCGCCAGAACACGAGGCGCGCACGTTTGAGACGGGCGGCATTCATGAGACATGGGAAGACTTGGGCCAACTGCAAGTGCCATCGTGGTTTGTCTCGGGTGCATTCATCGAGTACTCGCCTTCTTCGTTTACCGAAATGATTTCAAACTGTGTCGACGGCTCTACCTATGTGCAGTGGAACGATCTTGGCCACTTCGGCCCAATGCAAAACAGCAAGCGATTTGCCGACCTCATCCGACTTGTGAGCGCAAACGTGCAATGAGCGAAACGTTCGCAGTCCCCGATTCGCTTTCGCCTTCCAGCACCAGCACGTTTCAAACATGCCCGCTGCAGTTCCGATTTCAAAACATTCAGAAACTGCCGCAGCCGCCGGGCGCTGCAGCGGTTAAGGGCAACGTGGTTCACCGAGTCCTCGAGTTGCTGTTTGGGCTAGACGCACCAAGCCGCACACCGCAGGCTGCACACCAATTCTTGGCACAAGCCAAAACCGAATTTGAACCCACCTACGACATTACGGGCCTCAACTTGTCGGAAGCGGAAGCCACAAAGTTTTGGGCCGAATGCACCGTGCTTGTCGACAAGTACTTACAGATGGAAGACCCACAGACCATCAACAACATCGACGTTGAACTTTGGGTGACTGCCCCGCTGCAGGGTTTCCTACTTCGCGGGTTTATCGACCGAGTAGAGCGCGACGCAAATGGCGGCATCATTATTAGCGACTACAAAACGGGCAAGGCACCGCGCGCAAACGACGTAGACAACAAGATGACTCAACTGCACATGTACGCGTACATGCTGAACGAGATGCGCGGCGAGATGCCCGCATCTATTCAATTGATGTACATCAAAGACGGCGTGCGCCACACCCGTACCCCAACCGAACAAACCATGCGCTTCGTTGTCACACGAACCAATGCCTTATATAAGGCAATTGAAAAAGCCTGCACCACGGCGAAGTTTCCAACCAACAAGAGCAGCCTGTGTTTCTTTTGCAACTTCCAACGCTGGTGCCCAGAGTTTGGTGGAAACCCAGACAAAGCAGCAGAGGAAGCGCCCATTGCATACCCAAGGCCAGCAGCATGAAAAGCGCAGCGTGGTTCGAGAAGTTTGACCAACAGGTTGACAACGCGCTCGAACACATTCGCGACCACAAGTTTGTTGTAATCGTATTTTCCATTGCCAGCGCAGTTGGCGACTTTGGTTTGCTCTGGCACATCATTGGTTTGCTTCGCGCAATCGGCAGCATGGACAGGCTGAGCCAAGCACTCTTCTTTTCGCTGATGATCGGCATTGAAAGCCTGATCCTTAATCAAGGGATCAAACGACTCTTCCGCCGCAGCCGCCCAACCGAACGAGGCGACGAACGCTTTGCGCTGCGCAAGCCGCGCACGTCCAGTTTCCCCAGCGGCCATGCATCATCGGCTTTCTTTTCGGCCCTCGTGCTCACGTACTTCACCACGTGGCCGTGGGCAATCTTGTTTTACGCGTTTGCCTTGATCATTGCCACCAGCCGCGTTGGCGTGCGCATTCACCACGCAAGCGACGTCATCGGCGGTGCCGTTGTTGGCACCCTGATGGGAATTATCGGGCTTGTGGTGCTGAATACACTGGCTATCTAACACGTATGCAACACGACCTGCCTCGCTTCGATAACCGGATGAGCGACGCGGAAGCGTTGATGTGGCGCGTTGAGAAAGACCCATTTCTCACCTCCACCTTCGCCAACATCACCGTGCTTGATTCGCGGCCAAACTTTGAAGCCTTCGTGCAACGCATGGACCGCGCCTCGCGCATTATTCCTCGCTTGCGACAACGCGTGCAACCAGCGCCCGCAACCGTTGGCGCACCAACCTGGGTTCGAGACACCGAGTTCAACATTCGACACCACGTTCGTTACATGGCGCTGCCAGCGCCCGGCACCATGCGACAACTGGTGGATCTGGCATCGCTCATTACTGCCGACGCATTCGATCGTGCTCGCCCACTGTGGCAATTTGTCATTGTCGATGGCCTTGCCGGTGGCAAATCTGCATTGATCCAAAAACTGCATCACACCGTCACCGATGGCCAAGGCGGCGTAGCGCTATCGATGCAGTTTCTTGACTTAGAGCGCAACAGCCCGCCGCCTCCACCGCTGCCAAAAGAAGTACCGCAAGCCCCCGAAAGCAACAGCACCACCGACTTGCTGTCGTCAACGTTTGCCGACGCCATGCGCGCACCAATTGGGGCATTGCGCCAAGTGCGCGAGCTGTTAAGCGACCCAACACAACTGCCCGGCTTGGGTGCACAAGCAACCGCAACCGTGAGAGGTTTGCTTGCCGAACTGAACGATGTAGATAGCGCGCGCTCGCCGCTATGGACACAGCGTTCTATTCAGCGCCGATGCGAAACATTGCGCGCTCCATACCGACCGATGCTCGAAGCATCACGCGCGCTTGGCGGCAAACTGAACACTGCGTTTCTTGCCGCAACTGCCGATGCAGCCGGCGAATATCACCGCCAACTTGGCATGCCCGTAGAAACGCTGCGCACATCTATGGCCATCAGCACACGTTCGGAAGCAAGTGGCGGTAACGCATTCACACTTGCGCGCATGTTGGTGCCAACTGGCCCAATGCCTATTGCCGAACGCTTTGCTGCAATCAATGAAGCGGTGTCGCAAGCACGCGAACAATCCAAGAATGCTTCGCTCGACACGCTTGCCACAATGTCGTCGCTGCTGCCAACTTCGGTGCTCACACGCATTGCGCGCGCGCAAAGCCAAACAGTCGATTTCGCAACATCCAACGTGCGCGGCGCCGGCATCCCGCTGTACATCTGCGGCGCTCTGGTGCTGGAGAACTACCCAATTGGGCCGCTAGGCGGCGTTGCCTTCAACCTGACGATGCTCAGCTACAACCACAGCTTGGACATGGGACTGAACATCGACACGGCCGCAATTGCGGAACCAGAACGACTGCAACAGTGCATACAAAAAAGTTTGCACGAGCTAATGGACTACGCACCAAAAAACAAAGTGGGCATACCCGCCCCGCCAAACCCGCGAGTTACGCGGTGGCTGAAGAAACTGCGTTTGCGGTAAGCAACAGCCGCACGTCGAGCAACAAGTCGGCTACCTCTTCGGTTCGGACCAACTCGCGGTTGAGCATGTCGCTCAATGCTTTGTCGATAACGCCGAGGGCTTCTGTGATGACTGCTGTATCGCGTGCTTCGGTCATGTGGTCACCATACCCCACCGGTGACGCGAAGTTGTGACTCTGTGCGTAACATCACATAAATGGAACTAGTGGGAAAAGTCACAGTTGTTACGGGTGCTGCAGGTGGAATTGGCAAGGCCCTTACCGAGAAATTTCACCAAGAAGGTGCGCGGGTTGTGCTTGCCGACCTGGACGAGGCCGCCCTGCAGTTGGTGGCCGGCCCGCTGAACGCTAAACGCCCCGATAGCGCTTTGGTTTTTGCCGCCAACTTGGGCACCGAAGCAGCAAACGCAGCGCTTGTGAAAACAGCAATCGACACTTTCGGCACCGTTGATTTATTTTTTGCAAACGCCGGTGTTGGCTCCGGCAGCGACTTATCCACACCCGAAGATGTCTGGGAAACCGCGTTCAACATCAACTTCAATGCTCACCGGTGGGCCGCAAAATATCTACTGCCCGAATGGTTGGCACGCGGCGACGGATACTTCTGCAGCACCGCATCGGCTGCAGGCTTGCTCTCCCAAATTGGTTCCGCCCCCTACACCGTCACCAAGCACTCGGCCGTTGCATTCGCCGAATGGCTATCTCTTACATACGGCGCCCGCGGCATCAAAGTCAGTTGCCTGTGCCCGCAAGGTGTCAACACCAACATGTTGAAAGGCGCCGACGTTTCGAACGACGGGCCATCGGGAAACGTGGTGCGAGTTGCGGGAGCAGTGCTGGAACCAGCCGAAGTTGCCGAGGTTTGCGTGCAAGTAATCCGCGACGAAACCTTCCTCATTCTTCCCCACCCCGAAGTTGCTCAGTACATGGTGCTGAAGGCAACCGAGCGGGATCGTTGGCTTGCAGGAATGCGCAAGCTGCAAAAGCGGGTGCTCGGCTTCTAACGACGCAGGCAATAACAACGGTGGTACACATTGCAGTGTGCAGAAAAACCTGTGGCTCGTTTGCTTGTGCTTGATCGCCTCGGCGTGCGCACCCGCAACACCGCTCGATCCGAGCAGCGCAACAGTCGAACAAGTAATTGACGGCGACACCATCGAGATACGCATTGGCGAAAAGATCGAATCGATACGCCTCATTGGCATAGACACACCCGAAACGAAACACCCCACCAAGCCGGTGCAGTGCTTTGGCCCCGAGGCAAGCCAGTTCATGCACGAATTGCTTCCAGAAGGAACCACCGTTCGGTTGGAGCGCGACGTTGAGGCCCGCGACCGCTATGGCCGATTGCTGTTGTACGTGTATCGCATGCCAGACAACCTGTTTGTCAACTACGAGCTGGCGGCGCAGGGTTATGCCGACACGCTTTCGATCGAGCCAAACATCATGCATCGCTCGGATTTCTCACGGGCGGTCGCGCAAGCGCGAACAAACAAACTGGGGCTATGGAAGGCCTGTCGCTAGTAGCGTTTAGGAAGTGAGCACGCCAACACTTGCAGAACGACTGGGATACGCAGCCGATGCGAAATTGGTCATTCTGAGTTGCGACGACCTTGGTGCATTTCATGCCGCCAACGTGGGCGTGTACGACGCGATGCGTAAAGGTGTTGCAACTTGTGCCTCGTTGATGGTGCCGGCGCCGTGGGCAAAACATGCGGTGCTCAATTACAATGGCGACGACATTGGTGTGCACCTCACCGTAAATAGCGAACACGAGATGTACCGATGGGGCCCGCTGACATATGCGCCAAGCCTGCAATCGGGTGAAGGCGGCTTCCCACGCACGGTGGATGACTTGTGGGAACACGCAGACTCGGCCGAAGTGTTGCGCGAATGCCGCACACAAGTTTCGCGCGCTATCGAATGGGGCATTGACGTAACGCACCTTGCGCCGCACCTCACTGCGATTACGGTGCGACCACAGTTTTTTGATGTGTACCTGGAACTTGCCGCCGAGTTTCAATTGCCCATCCGCCTGCCGTCAACCATTTCCGAAGCGCAAGCAGGGTTTCCGTTTAGGAAACTTGCCGCAGAAGAAGGCGTGGTCTTCCCCGATCACTTCGATCACGACTGGCGCGAAGGCAGCCGCGAGCGTGTGCTGAAATCGTTTGCCAACCTGCAGCCGGGCGTAACCGAAATACACGTTCAGCCATGCATTGACACTCCAGAAATTAGGGCGCTTGGCAGCGTGGCTTCTGGATGGATTGACGACTACGAACTTGTTGTCAATGATGCTTCGTTGCGCGACGCCATTGCGTCTAGCGGCGCGGTGATGATTGGCTATCGCGCGTTGCGCGACGCCATGCGCGCATAACTATTTGCTTGCGCGAATACCGCGGAAGAAATCGTCTTCGTATTGGCCTGCTTCGAGCGGCGCGCCACGAACGAGCGACTTTGCAAGCACCCAGTCGTCGAACGGATACACCTCGGCTAGTTCGTCATCGCTGAGACCAAACCAAAACGGTTCGTTTTCGTCTACCTGAGTTTTGTGTGCGCGAAGTGCGCCCGAACGCGCGTACATAAATTGGCCGACAGGAATGCGGGTGGTGATCTGGCTGTCTAGATCGAGGCGATCGAACCACGATTCGTCGAATGGCGACTTACCACGCAGGCGCAACTGCGCTTCATGAATTGCGGTTAATCGCATGCGCGACCACGTGGAGTAATACATCTTCACTGGCTGCCATGGCTCGCCTGCTTCTGGATACCACTCGTCGTCGGCTGCGCGGTCGAATGCGAGCACGCTGATGTCGTGCACCTTCAGGTGATCCGGGTGCGGATAACCCCGTTGATCTTCGTTGTACGTGACTAACACCTGCGGGCGCTCGCGGCGAATGACTGCAACCAACTTGCCAACCGCTTCGTCGATGTCTGCCATGTGAAAACAGTCGGGGTTGTTGTTGGTTGGGCTGTCGGCCATGCCCGAGTCGCGGTAGCCCAACATTTCTACGTGATGGAAACCAATCACTTTTGCTGCGGCATCCAACTCGGCTGGGCGAACGCGTGCGAGCAGTGCTTTTTCCTCTGCTTCGTTGAGGCCATGAAATGGTTGGCCCGGTTCTTTTAGTGCAGGGTTATTGACATCGCCCTCTTCGCCGCCCGTGCAACACACCAGCACAGTGCGCACGCCTTGCTGCGCATACATGGCCATGGTTGGCGCACCCTTTGATGCTTCGTCGTCGGGGTGTGCGTGCACGGTAAGCACGCACAACGGAGTATTCGACGAATTCACGCACAGCACTGTAGTGCTCCATGTCGTAACCTTTGCTGGTGCAGATGAAACGAATTGCCCGCAACCTCGCCGCATTGGTTGCGTTGTGCGCGCTTGTTACTGCCTGCTCGCGAGACGGCCGCGACATGAGCGCTCCTTCGCCAGATCAAACACAATCCATCGCAGTCGTCACTACCGTTGCCGAAACAGTTGGTACGGGTTTTTCCATCACCACGCCGTGGGCCGACGGCGGCGCAATTGACGCCATGTTCACATGCACCGGCGGAAGCGTTTCGCCGTCCATCACGTTTTCCAATATCGCGCCCGACGTTGTCTCGCTTGCAGTCAGCTTGGTGGACGAAACGGCTGGCTCGGCCATGCACTGGATTGTTGCCAACATCGATGTGACTCAACCCACGCTGAGCGAAAACGCCGTGCCTGTTGGTGCCATTCAGGCAATCAATGTGGCCGGCACCACGGGTTACCACGCGCCGTGCGCACCAGCCGGCGAAACTCACACGTTTCGTCTTACTGGCTATGGGCTTCCACAACAGCTGGATCTGCCCGATGGAACCGACAGCACCACACTGATTAATGCCATCGAACTTGCCGCCCTCGACACTGTTTCGAACACGTTCGTCGTCGCTGGCTAAACACGCCAGTTAGCCATTCCTGCATGGGTCAACCTGTCACAATAGGGATATTGACCAATCAGCCGCGTCCCTCCCTATTGGGGTATTTCAGACCGACAACCATGGTCGACTGACCGCCGCTAACGACGCTTTTCGAACTCTCGCTCTGGGTGGTGCTGGTTTCACTCCTGGTGTGGCGCCGTGGTCGAACGCACAACCATCGGATCGTGCATATGCAGAAGAAGCATGGCAACGCTCGCGCGAAAGCGGACAACCGTTCAGCGTGGAGTTTCGTTTATGGAAACCAACGGGCGAAGCATTTTGGGTTGGCGTCTCGACGCAACCGCTTCCCGACAACACGGGCTTCATTGGCACTGCGCACGATGTAACCGATTCGGTGAACCGTCGAGTGTTGAGCAACCAACTGATTGGTTTGCTCGACTCTTCGGTAGACGCTGTCATTGTTTTCGACCCACGCGGCGAGTTGTTGTTTGTTAACGATGGTGCGCGAACACTGATTGGTGTTTCGGAGCACTCTGCCACCACCGATGCTGCGACACAGTTATTCATTCAAGCAATTCGCGATCAGGTGCCACGCGAAGTTGTTGCCAACCCGGCCAACAACACGTGGGAAGGTGAACTTGGCTTCCGCAGCCCCGACGGCATCATGCGCACGCTTGCCTTAACACTGCACATCGTTCGCGAGGCAGACGGCGCGGTGCAACACTTCTCGGTGATTGCCCGCGACATTACGGAAGCGAAGCAAGTGCAAGACGAACTTGCATTCCAGGCAACGCATGATGCGCTGACAGGTTTGCCAAACCGTGTGTTGTTCTTGCGCAAACTGAGCGAGGCGCTAGAGCGCAGCATCACATTGAAGCGCGGCGTTGGCGTGTTGTTCGTGGACTTAGACAAACTGAAAGATGTCAACGACAACATTGGCCACAACGTTGGCGACCAGTTGCTGAACACCATTGCCAAGCGATTGGCAAGCGCCACCCGCCCATCCGACATTGTTGCCCGCATTGGTGGCGACGAATTTGTGGTGTTGTGCGACGGCCTGGGCGACGAGCATGTGGCAATGGACGTTGCCGAGCGCGTGCGCCAAGCAATGACGGGGCAAGTGATTTTGCAAGGTATCGAGATATTTACGAGCGCAAGCATTGGTATTGCACTTGCAACGCCGGCGCTGCTGGCCGAGCAGGCGCCGAAGGATGCGGCAGTGACGCTGTTGAATAACGCAGACACGGCCATGTACCGCGCCAAGCAACGAGGCCGCGGCCGCTGCGAGTTGTACAGCGAAGAAATGCGCAAGAACGCCAAGGAGCGTTCGTCGCTTTCGGCCGAACTAGAGCGCGCGCTGGCAACGAAAGAACTGTTCTTGATGTATCAGCCAGTTGTTTCAACGCTGACGGGCCGCATTGCAGGCGCCGAGGCATTGTTGCGCTGGAACCATGCCGAACGCGGCCTGCTGACGCCGCCAATGTTTCTCGACCTCGCCGAAGAGTCTGGCGCTATCGGGCCCATCGGCGACTGGTCAATTCGTACCGCATGCGCCGATGCGCGCGCATGGATTGATGCCGGCGTTGTCGACCGCTCGTTTGTGATGCACGTCAATGTTTCGACACGACAATTGAATGACGCCGCATTTGTAGAGCGCGTCATGGGTTCGTTGCGCGATGCACAACTTGATGCGCAACACCTCACCATCGAAATTACGGAAAAGACAATGCTCAGCGACAACCCTGCCGTGATGCGCACGATCAACGCGTTGAAGCGGCTTGGCGTAAAACTTGCGCTCGATAATTTTGGAACCGGCTACTCGTCGCTTGCGTACCTGCGCGACTGCCCCGCCGACTATTTGAAGTTGGACGGCAGCATGGTGCGCGACATTGGGCAACAAGGTGGAGACGACCCAATCGTGCGTTCCATCGTGCAGTTGGCGCACTCGCTGAACATGAGTGTGGTTGCCGAATGGGTAACGACAGAGGATCAGATGCAACGGTTGCGCCTGCTGGGTTGCGACTTGATGCAGGGCAATCGTGTTGGGCAAGCTGCAACCGCCGATGATTTTGCGGCGCGAGCAAAAACCCTGACTAAGGGTTAAGTACAGGCCGCGGGCCAGTGCCCGCAAAAAACGCCAACAGTTCGGCTGCGTCCTCACCTAGTTGCAACACCGAATTGCCGCCGATGGTGTCGCCGTAAACGGCAAGCGGAAACGATGCAATCTTGCCGCTGGCGGCTGGGCGCATTTTCTTGCCAAACTCGATGAGATTCAGTTGTTCGTCGATCACCACTGCGCCAAGTGCGCCTTCAATAACGCTGCCAACGCTGAACGGATTGTCGGAAACGCCGAGCACAGCGCTTTTCGCAAGCGCCTGCACAAACAGGCGTTGCCGTGCGGTGCGGCCAATGTCGGAAGAACCATCCACCTGCCAATCGCCATCGATCTTTTGCTCAAAGAATCGGCTTCGCGCAAACGCAAGTGCCTCTACCCCGTCGAGCGTGGAACAACCGGGCCTCATGAATAACCCTGTGTGTTTGTCGCGCGATGCGTAATCGACACACACCGAGACACCGCCCACCGAATCGACAATGGCCTTGAAACCTTGGAAGTTGATTTCGACATAGTGATGAATAGGTATGCCAAGCGCGCGTTGCACCGTGCGCACCAACACGTCGGTGCCCAACTGATAGGCGGTGTTTACGCGCTGGCGCTCGTCGCCATCGCCGATGTACACCCACAAGTCGCGAGGTATCGACAACAACGAAACCGTTCCTGTTGCTTTCACGTAGTGCATCACCATCAGGGTGTCGCTTCGCTGCCCACCGATGTCGCCCTCGGCGCCAACATTGTTGTAATCCGGATCCGACGGGTCGGAACCAGCGCGCGAATCGGAACCAACAAACAAATAGTTTTCAAAGTCGGGATGCGCAGGCGACAACGCGGTGGTGGCAACACTCTCGCGCTTCACACCATCCAGTTCGCTACGCAATGCACGGACCAAACCATTTGTGCCGGCGACAGTTGTAACGAGTGCGGCAATGACCAGCGTGAGCAACGCATTCAACCACGAATTCTTTCGCCGCCGCGGAGTTTCGTTTGTTGTCACCATCTTTGACGGTAGTCGTTAGGCCGAACGCAGATGGACCACGTCGCCCGTATCAACATGATGCTCGGCGCCGTTGTCTTCGCGCACCAATAACCGGCCATCGGTGTGCACCGCAACCGCAACTCCCTCCAACACAGCACCGCCATGTTGCTCCACGCGCACGCGCTGGCCAATGGTGGAGAGTTCGTCTTGGTACAGCTGGTGAAGTTGCTGCGGTGTAAGCGACTCGAATGAAGCAATGTGCGGAAGCATTGCGCGCAGCACGTCGGTTGGCTTTGCAGCACATGAAGGCGCTTCGTGAACAAGCGATGTTGCCCCCTCTGGCGCCCAACCAACATTGACACCAATGCCAACCACAACAAACTGCGGCGCGCCTTGCGCAAGAATGCCGGAAATCTTTTTGTTGTTCACCAACAAATCGTTTGGCCATTTCATGTTTGGTGTAACGCCCGCAACCTGGGTGCATGCGCGCGCTGCAGCCATGCCCACCATTTGCGTAAATTGATGCAGCGGTCGTTGCGCGCCGGCATCCAGGCGAAAGAGCAGCGACACCAAGAGGTTGGTGCCGGGCTCGGCAACCCACGTGCGGTCCAGCCTGCCCTTGCCCGACGACTGAAAGTCGGCCATCAACACGCTGTGATGTGGGGCACCGCCCTCCCCCGCAAGCAGTAAATCGGCGTTAGTGCTGCCCGTTTCGGCAACCCTGCGAACCTGCCACCCGCTGGGCCAATCGGCGTCTGCCCCAAGTGAGTTGGCATTGTTATGGCTCATTAGGCAAAGATAGTCACTCGTGTTGAAAAAAATCCTGATAGCCAACCGCGGCGAAATCGCCGTACGCGTCATCCGCACCGCTCGCGAGATGGGCATTGCCACCGTTGCCGTGTATTCCGAGTTGGATCGCAACGCGTTGCACGTGCGTCTCGCCGACGAAGCCTTTGCGCTTGGCGGCCAAACGGCAGCCGAAAGTTATTTGAACACCGAAGCAATTCTTGATGCCATTCGTAAGAGCGGCGCCGATGGCGTGCACCCTGGCTACGGATTCTTCAGCGAGAACGCCGACTTCGCCCGCGCCATCACCGACATGGGTGTGGCATTCATCGGGCCTCCGCCAGAAGCCATCGTTGAAATGGGCGACAAGGTTTCTTCGCGCAAGGCTGCCTTGCGCGGCGGCGCACCGATCGTGCCTGGCACCACCGAGTTTGTAACCAGCGCAAAAGAGATCACTGATTTCGGAAATGAATTTGGTTGGCCAGTAGCAATCAAGGCTGCATTCGGTGGCGGTGGCCGCGGAATGAAAGTGGTGCAGTCGGCCGACCAAGTGCAAGAAGCAATGGACTCGGCGCAACGCGAGTCGAAAGCATTCTTCGGCCGCGACGAAATTTATGTCGAGCGCTACCTCACATGGCCGCGACATATTGAAGTGCAACTTGTTGGCGACAAGCACGGCAACGTGGTGTGGGTCTCCACCCGCGACTGCTCGGCGCAACGTCGACACCAAAAACTGATTGAAGAAGCACCAGCACCTGGCCTGCCCGACGGCATGGAAGAAGCAATGGGTGCAGCCGCCGTGAAAGCAGCCAAAGCAGTTGGCTACTACAACGCCGGCACCGTGGAATTCATCTACCAAGACGACGACTTCTTCTTCTTGGAAATGAACACCCGCCTGCAAGTAGAACACCCAGTGACCGAAGTGATCACTGGCATCGACTTGGTGGAATGGCAGATTCGCGTTGCATCCGGCGAAAAACTTCCGATGACACAAAAGCAAGTTGCTGCATTGCGCAACGGCCACGGCATCGAAGTGCGCATCAACGCCGAGAACCCCACCGCCGGAAAGTTTTTGCCCTCGCCTGGAACGATCACCAAGCTGACAACTCCAGACGGTTTCGGCACACGCTTCGACGGCGGCTACGAAGCCGGCGACACCGTGAGCCAGTATTACGACAACCTTGTTGGCAAATTGATTGTGTGGGGCAAAGACCGCGATACCGCGATTGCCCGAACCATTCGCGCACTTGAAGAAATGGTGATCGAGGGCGTGCACACCACCATCCCCGCCGACCTGGCCATTTTGCGCCACCCCGATTTCAGTGCAGTCACGCACAGCACGAAGTGGGTGGAAGAAACACTCGACCTTTCCAAACTGGTTTCCAGCGCGGGCGGCGGCGAGGCGCCAGAAGACGGGCTGATCGAACGCTCCACCACCGTGGAAGTGAACGGCAAACGCTTCGACGTGAAAATGTGGGTGCCTGAATTTACGGCTGGCGTTGCCAAGAAGTCGAAGAAGCCAACCCGCGGCTCGGGAAGTTCCGGCGGCGCTTTGGCAACCGGCGACGTTGCCGCACCAATGCAGGGAACCATCGTCAAGGTCAATGTTGAAGTTGGCCAAACCGTTGCCGTAGGCGACTCGATCGTTGTGCTCGAGGCAATGAAGATGGAAAACCAGATCACTGCCGAGAAGGCAGGCAAGATTGCCAAGATCAACGTCAAGGCCGGCGACACCGTCGGCTCGGGCGATGTACTTGCCGTAATTGAATAAGCGGGGGCGCACGCCGCGCGACTAGTTTTACTGCGTGACTTCAGCCGACGAAACACCCGAAGAGCTGACGCCAGAGCAAGCCGCCCACGGCCTTGCCGCCGAACGCGAACGCCGACTTGGGCACATTGAGTCGCTGCGCCAGGCCGGCACAAACCCTTACCCCTACCGCTTCGACCGCACGCACACGCTTGGCGAAGTACGCGAAGCATTTGGGCATTTAGAGGCAGGCAACGAAACAACACAATCGGTCACGGTTGCCGGACGCATCTTGTTGAAGCGCGACCAGGGCAAACTTATTTTCTGCACGTTGCGCGACCGCGGCAACGAGATTCAGTTGTTCATTAGCAAGTCGGTAGTTGGCGACGAACAGTTTGATGCAATCAACGATTTCGACTTGGGCGACTGGGTTGGTGTTACTGGCTTAGTGATGACCACGCGCAAAGGCGAGCTGTCGGTAAAAGTTGAAACAGCAATGCTGCTTTCGAAAGCCGTTCGCCCGCTGCCCGACAAATGGCATGGGCTTACCGATGTTGACACCCGTTACCGCCAGCGCTATGCCGACCTGATCATCAACGAAGAAGCGCGCCGCACGTTCGAGGTTCGTCACGCGACTATTGCCAGCTTCAGGAAAACTCTGCACGATCAAAAATTCATTGAAGTGGAAACGCCAGTTCTGCACATGGAAGTGGGCGGCGCACATGCCCGCCCATTTATTACGCACCACAACACGCTCGACATGCAATTGTTTTTGCGCATTGCACTCGAACTGCACTTGAAGCGCCTCATCGTTGGCGGCATGGAGCGCGTGTTTGAAATTGGACGCGTGTTCCGCAACGAGGGCATCTCAACACGCCACAACCCCGAGTTCACCATGATGGAGAGCTACCAGGCCTATGGCGACTACACCGAAGTTATGGCGCTTACCGAGCT
>Ga0208593_1000006_pt1 | contig 49917 bp, 53 predicted proteins | sample LakMenEpi15Jul10_FD_150700 | JGI IMG/M metagenome (GOLD analysis project Ga0208593, IMG submission 150700) | Freshwater microbial communities from Lake Mendota, WI - 15JUL2010 deep hole epilimnion (SPAdes) | ecosystem: Environmental > Aquatic > Freshwater > Lake > Epilimnion/Euphotic zone ... | reverse complement strand
GTCTTCTCGCTCTTCGTCATCGCTCCATACTTCGTATTCATCATTTTCAGAGCGGGCCAACCAATTGAAAATACTTTTGATCGCGCCGAATATAACTAGTACTCCAGCAAGGAGTGCGAATAGTCGTTTAAAGGCTTTGATCATGAGATAAATCTACTATCTTTTAAGTTTGGGCATTACTAAATTCCTTCTGTGGCGAGTTTTTCCAGTGAACTCCCAGAAACTCTAAATACCGTCCACTCATCCATCGGTTGTGCTCCGATGGATTTATAAAACTCTATGGCGGTTTCATTCCAATCCAGTACCCACCACTGCAATCTTTTATACCCACGCTCAATACAGATTTGAGCAAGCTTTCTAAGCAGCGCCTTGCCATGGCCTAAACCACGGTAATTTGGGTCAACATAAAGATCCTCTAAATAAATCCCATGCCTGCCCAGCCAGGTTGAGTAATTTAGATGCCAAACTGCAAAGCCAGTGGCCTTCCCATCGGCCTCTGAAATCAGGCAATAGACCTGCGGAGTTTTAGCAAAAAGAGATTCCGCTAACTCTGAAAGTGAGAGCTCAACCTCATTTGGTGCTTTTTCATACTTTGCTAAATCATGGATGAACTGCAAAATTACTGGTAGATCTGAAATCTCAGCAGATCTGATCTTTACTGAGCTCATTTAATTTTGGCTGCGGTAAAGGCATGCTCAATGTCAGCCCAAAGATCATCCACATTTTCAATACCAACTGAAAATCGAATGAGATTTTCAGGCACCGATGCGCTCTCAGTTGCCCATCTGCGTCTGCGCTCCCAGATTGATTCCACTCCGCCTAAGGAGGTGGCATTAGTAATTAATCTTGAACTATTACACATTAAATCAACCTGATCTACTGTGCCATTAACATCAAAGGAGATCATTGCGCCAAATCCCTTCATAAAGGATTTTGCCATTTGGTGATATGCATCAGTTGGCAATCCTGGGTATCTAACCTTTGCTACTCGCCCATCTTTGGATAAGCGCGTGGCTAACTCCAGGGCATTTTCTTGAGATCTTTGCATACGAAGTGCAAAGGTTCGAACTCCACGTAATGCAATCCAAGCCTCGAAGGGGCCAGCAATTGCGCCACCATATCTGCGAGATTGCTCTAATCGATTATAAAGTGCTGAATCATTTGTACTTAGTGAACCCAAAATTAGATCACTATGACCAGATAGATACTTTGTTACAGAGTGAATAACTATATCTGCACCAAGGGCAAGGGGATTTTGCAAAAGTGGTGTTGCCAAGGTGTTATCAACTGCGACGCCACAGCCTGCTGCCTTACCTGCTGCTATCAGCTTTGGTAGATCGATAATTTCAAGTAGTGGATTAAGTGGTGACTCAAGGTAGAGCATCTGAGCTCCAGGAATTGCCGCAACTGTTTCATCTGTGTTGGCTAGGTTTACAAATCTAACTTTGAGTTTTTCACTTTCATGCAATTTCTTTAATAATGTAGTTGTTCCCTGATATCCATTATTAGCTGCTACGACAACTGAGCCCTCAGGCAGTAAGGAAAAAACTGCACTAATCGCAGCCATGCCTGATGAAAACAGTAATGTCTTTCCACCTTCAAGAGTTGAAATAGCATCCTCTAGCGCACTCCAAGTTTCATTGCCATATCGGCCGTAACCAATTGGTCCACCCTCATGAAAAGTTGAATTAAGTGCAATTGGTGGATTTAGTGCTCCATCGGGTTGCTTAGCAGGCCGACCAGCAGCAACTACTTTGCTTTCAGTAGCTAGCTTGTTTAGATCAATCTCGTTGCTCATTGTTTAAGCCTAGCCCATCTAATAATGAGCGGTTATAACTTAATTACTTTGGTTCTTTGGCTCTAGTAGTAATGCAACTGAGTTAATACACCATCGTTGATCAGTTGGTACGGCATATCCCTCACCTGAAAAGACATGGCCAAGGTGTGAGCCACAAGCAGAACATCTGACTTCAGTTCGAATTCTTGGAAATAGCGAACGATCCTCAATTAACTCAACGGCATCATCTTCTGTAGGTGCATAAAAGGATGGCCAGCCACATCCGGAGTGGAATTTAGTTTCTGATCTAAACAATTCAGCGCTGCAGGCTTTGCACTTATATACACCGATTGTTTCAGTATCTGTGTACTCACCAGTGAAAGCAGTCTCAGTTGCAGCTTTTCGCAATACATCAAATGAAAGTGGATCGATACGGCTTGCTAACTCTTTCTCATCAACTTGTACCTTATATGGATCACCCTTTGAATTTATTGGTTTGATCTCATCCATTATTGCTCATTAATGCTGATGGAAAAGCCACTCCAGTTGAAGAGTGACAGTCATAGCCATTTGGATTCTTTTCTAAATATCTCTGGTGATACTCCTCTGCCAACCAGTAGGTAACACCTGCTGCTGGCAAAATCTCAGTAACAATTTTGCCGATATCATTTTTACTTAACTCACCTTGATAAATCTCTTTACTTTCAAGCACTTGTTGCATTTGCTCACTTGAGGTAGTAAATATCGCTGATCGATACTGAGTTCCAATATCTCCACCTTGTTGATTTAGTGAGGTTGGATCATGCATCACCCAAAACTCTGCCAATAATCTTTTGTAACTTATTAACTGTGGATCAAAAATAACTTCAACGATTTCAGCATGATTTGTCGTACCAGTACAAACCTCTTTATAGGTGGGATTTGGTTTTTCACCACCCATATAACCTACTGAGGTTTGAATTACGCCATCTAAATTCCAGAACCTGCGCTCTGCTCCCCAAAAACATCCAGTAGCAAAATATGCGGTTTGGCTCATTGGATAATTCTCTCCTATTGATTGCACCAGTGCAATATGAACAATTAGTAAACATAGTTGTGATTTATTCAACTAAGCATCTGGAGCTGTGGCTGCGTTTGTTGCCCTATTACCCCAGGAGATAGAGCAGGGTTCTGGGCAAGAGAATATGAAGGTTGTTTGCTACCAACGGCATATCTAGGTTGTGGGATTGTCTATTTAACTGAAATTTTTTAAATTCCCTGCTAAATATCCTTGTTTATTAATTAAATTAAGGAGAGAATAAGCCAGTTGATTTTATTTCTACTAACTAATTAACACCTACTCGTCGAAGGAGTTGCTGCCCTATGGATTGGCGACATGAAGCAGCTTGTCGCGAGGAAGATCCCGAGGTTTTCTTCCCGGTAGGAAACACAGGCCCTGCCTTAGCCCAAATTGAAGAGGCAAAGAAAATTTGTGAAAGATGTCCAGTTAAAGAGCCTTGCCTTGCTTGGGCATTAGAGAGCGGACAAGATGCTGGTGTTTGGGGCGGATTATCCGAGGATGAAAGACGAGCCATGAAACGACGGGCTGCTAGAAACCGTGCCCGCCAGATGGAAAATCAAAACTCTTTTTAATTTACTTTAAAGGAAATATCACCTCGAGTTAAGTTTTCTACTCTTACCAAGTTTATGCTGCCATTTAACTCATTTTTTGTAAGGGTATTTGCTATTTGTAAACCTAAGTTAGCTGACTTTTCAATATTGAATTCTTTAGGCAACCCAGAACCATTGTCGCAAACACTTACTAAGTATTGATTACCGTTTTTTGAGATCTCAACCGTCAATTGATCTCCAGTTTCACTCAACCCATGTTCTAATGCATTATGAATTAGCTCAGTAATTACTAGTGAGAGCGCGGTTGCAGTTTTGGAGTCAAAGGATCCAAACTCCCCTATCTTTTTATACCCAATTGACCTGGGATTAAGATCCAGAGCATTTTTTATAATCTGATCCAGCACTAAATCAAACTCCACAAATTCAGAGGATTGATTTGATAACGTCTCATGAACTAGTGCAATAGATGCCACTCTACGAACTGCCTCATCCAAAGCAGAGCTAGCAATTGGGTCAGTTACCCGCCTTGACTGCAACCGCAGTAGTGCTGAAACTGTTTGTAAATTGTTTTTTACTCGGTGGTGAATCTCCTTAATAGTGGCATCCTTTGTTAGCAGTGCCCGATCTCTATTACGAAGCTCAGTTATGTTATGGATCAAAACGATGGCACCAATGCGATCACTGCCCTCTGTTAATGGGATAACTAAAATATCTAATACTGCAGATTGAGATTCATACTCGGTGCGCCGCAAAGATTTGCCACTGAGCATGGTTTGCCAGGACTCATCTGTTGGTTGAGTATCGCCCTTATTTAAATTTGAAAAAACTACTCCAAGATTCTCACCCTCTAGCTCTTTCTGAAAACCAACTCTGCTTAGGGCGGATCTAGCATTTGGAGATGCAAAAAATATTGTTCCGTTGACATCTAATCGAATTAAACCATCACCAACTCGGGGTGCAGATTCAGAGCTATATAGAGAATTTCTAATTGGAAAATTTCCTTCTGCAACCATTTTATAGATTTTGTGGGCGATCTCCCGATAATTTAACTCTAACTTTGAAGGTTGTCGCATTAAATCTGCGTTTCGATGTCTGGAAATAACTGCCAAGATTTTCCCATTTAAAATTACTGGAATCGTCTCCTCTTTGATCACAATTTGGCCAACTTGTTCTGGTTTGGCATCTCTAACAATTTCACCGTCAGAAAGTGCCTGATCAACTAATGGTCGTTGCCCCCAATTAATGCTGGTGCCAACTAGATCCTCTGTGAAAACAGTCGCTGCGGTAGTTGGTCTAATCTGCGCAATTGCTAGATGTCCTTCTGGCCAAGATTTTTCATCCCGGCGAATTGGTAACCACAACAACAAGTCTGCAAATGATAAATCAGCTAATAATCTCCACTCAGCAACTAATTCAGAGAGATGCTCAACCTCATTAGCCTTTAAATTTGAGTTTTCACTTATCAACTCAGAAAGGGTGGCCATAGCCCAATGGTAGAGCTTCTTTTATGACAGTTGATTACCAATTTTTTCAATCTGTCTGGTGAAGGTACTACTGCGCCAAAATGCCTTGCTGCCATGAGTATTTCCGGGCGATCGATCTAATCTGCGATCAAAGGGTATTTGTGCACTGCTCATCTGGCCCACTAACTCGATGAACTTTTTCTGAATTAGCTGTCCCTGTCGATCAAATCGTTGCTGGTTTAATGCATAGATTATTTTCGGAGGATCGATTAATCTCTTGAAATCTTCAATGAATTCACTTAAGTAAGTTAGTCCGTTTTCATTTGCTCCGGCTACATAAATCATCTTTGACGAACAGGTAAGAGTTTGATTAAGCCAGTTAGCACTACTGCGTCGGTCAGCAAGAGTTTTAGTTAGCGAGAGTGTTGCGCCAGCATCAATAATTGTGAATTTATCTCCAAGTTTTGCAAGCTTTTGATCTAACTCACTTGCTGAGATTTTTTCAACCTTCAGTGAAGTATGTGGACGTAGATTGTGATGAGTAGCAGCAATTATCTGTGCAGATTTTAGGACTGCTAGGTGATTGGTTAAAGTTGAGATTCCAGGTGAGCCTGGTGTTCCAAACACTGAAATTAGGTTACTTACTCTAATTACTTGATGTATTAGGGGTGGTCTACTTAATGCAGTTAGCTGGTTCATCAATTGCTGCTGATCAATCTTCTCACTTACTTCAATAAATCTATGGTTAGGATATTTCTGCCGTAACTGATCTATTTCGGCAGCTAGTGCAAACTCCTTGGTGTGGAGCACACAAAGATCCACTTCATTTTGAGCCAGAAAAGTAGATAGAAGTTGTTGATTCAAAGCTCGATAGATGATGTTGCAACCTTGTGAGTGCAACAAAGTTGCAACTCTTTCCTCATGCTCACTGCTATTGATTGCAGTTACTAGTTTTAAACGAGGCTCAGCGAGTTCTAACAAGTATTAATCTGCTATCGCTAAGAAAATTCAAAGTGGGAAGAACTTGCTCATTTTCAAGGATCACTAAAACACTTACTACCCCTGAATTATTACGCTCTAACACCTGCTCAACAGTGATGGCAGAGGCCAGTAATGCTGGCGCATTCACCTCTTTTGCACTTGATTTACTTATCGCATAAAGATCAACTAGATCCCCTCTCACTAAGGAGATTGGAAGATCGGAGATCTCAATAGTTAATGGAACAAACCTTTGATTTACTGGGTTATCTCCTACTCCAATTGCTGCTACTGGAATCAAATCTCCTGCTGATATCTTTGTTAAAACCGTGGTGCCAACAATCTCTGCTGAGGCAGATAGGTAATTCTTAGCAGATTGGGCCAGTAATACTGATGCAGGAGTGATATCGGATTCTTGGATTATCTGGCCAGGGGCTAGCTCACCGGTTGTTGCCCAAACCAAAACAGATCGATTAGCTTCCTTTGAAATAAGGTTGGCAGCAGTTAATGCAATTATGAATAGGGCAAAGCCCATTGCCAGCCTGGAGTTTCTAAATAGATCAAATTTTGAAATTTTCATCTGTAGTTTTTACCAGTATCAGCACAGGATAAAGATCATCCGAAAGGATGATCTGGCAGGCAACTTAGTAATTAATGATCTAGCTATGACAATCATTCAACCAATTAGCACACGTGAGAGTGTTCGAAAAAGTAAGCTCTACCTAGTCCCAACACCTGACAAAGAGTTTGGTGATGAGTGGCTCCATCCAAAATTTTCACCAATTCCTTCACCGCTTTCTGATCTTCCTGAGGTTAATAAGTGGAGTGAGAATTTTGTAATTACAGTTCTTGAAGTTTGGTCTGGTCGAAGATCACTAGCGCAGTTATCTAGAAATTGTCATCGTTCGGCGCAAAAACAGATTGCTGCTCAATCTAATATCGATACCCAGAAATGTCAGATCAGAAGGATTTACATTAACCAACCAATTGAAGGAGTAGTTGAAGTTACCGCCACTTTACGTGTTGGCGATCGAGTTAGATCATTATCTTTAAGATTAGAGGGCGTAGATAAACGATGGATCTGTACTGATTTAAATCTGCTCTAGTTTTCTCCGTGGCATCTTTTGTACTTCTTGCCAGAACCACATGGACAAGGGGCATTTTTTGAAGTGCCACCTGCGGCGGTTGGTTTGCTCTCAGCTGCAGAGTATTGAAGTGCTGCAACCGGAGCTGGTGCTGGTGTTAATCCTTTTGCACCAACCTGATCGCCTTCAACTTGAACCTCAACATTAAATACAAAACTAACCAGCTCCTCTTTAACAGCATCCATCATTGCTGTGAACAGATCAAAGCCTTCACGTTGGTACTCAACCAGAGGATCTCGCTGGGCCATCGCTCTTAAGCCAATTCCCTCTTGTAGATAATCCATCTCATAAAGATGCTCACGCCACTTACGATCTAGTACTGAAAGCAGAATTTTTCGCTCAAGCTCTCGCATAACAGTTGGGGTTAACTCTGATTCCCGCTTTTCGTATGACTGTCTTGAGTCCTGCAAAATTTTCTCTAGTAAATACTCACTATCTAATGCAACTGCGCCACCGATCTCTTCCAACATTTGCTCAGCAGTAAAGGAGATTGGATAGAGAACCTTCAGTGCATTCCATAGAGTGTTTAGATCCCAATCTTCAGCCACACCTGTTTGTGTTGCCGAATTAACATATGCAGTGACTGTCTCTTCTAGTGAAACCTCAACTAACTCCTTGATATCAACACCTTCTAAAACTTCACGTCGTTCTGAATAGACAACCTCACGCTGCTTATTCATTACATCGTCATACTTCAAAACATTCTTACGCATTTCAAAGTTCAAGGACTCAACTTGGGTTTGGGCAGATTTGATTGCATTGCTAACAATCTTTGACTCCAATGGAGTCTCCTCTGGCATGCCAGCAGCGCCTAAAAATCTCTCAACTAAACCAGAATTAAATCTGCGCATTAACTCATCTTGTAGAGATAAATAGAATCTAGATTCTCCTGGATCACCTTGCCGACCGGAACGACCTCGAAGCTGATTATCAATTCGTCGTGACTCATGTCGTTCTGTACCTAGAACATATAATCCGCCAAGTGAAACCACCGACTCATGTTCCTTTGTTACCGCAGCCCTTTGTTTTTCAATTTCAACTGGCCAAGCCTTCTCATACTCTTGAGGTGATTCAACTGGATTTAAACCTTTGCGTTGTAATTCAAAATCAGCCATAAACTCTGGATTACCACCAAGCATGATGTCAGTTCCACGACCAGCCATGTTGGTTGCAACTGTTACTGCACCGACCGTGCCAGCACGGGCAATAATTGCTGCTTCTCTTTCATGTTGCTTAGCATTTAATACTTCATGAGGAATGCCACGCTTTTTCAAAATTGCCGATAGCTCCTCAGATTTTTCAACGCTGACCGTTCCGACCAATACTGGTTGACCCTTTTCATGACGTTCAACTATGTCATTTGCTACGGCAATAAATTTGCCAGCTTCAGATTTATAGATCAGATCAGATTGATCAATGCGCTGCATATTCTTATTGGTTGGTATTGGAATTACACCTAACTTATAGATTTGCATGAATTCAGATGCTTCAGTCATTGCCGTACCAGTCATACCGCTTAACTTCTCATATAAGCGGAAGTAGTTTTGTAGGGTAATTGTTGCCAAGGTCTGGTTTTCATTTTGGATTTCAATCCGTTCCTTGGCCTCTAAAGCCTGGTGCAATCCCTCGCTATAGCGTCGACCAGAGAGCATTCGTCCAGTGTGTTCATCGACAATTAAAAGCTCACCATTCATCACGACATAATCTTTATCCCGCTTAAACAACTCTTTGGCTCGGATAGCATTATTTAAGTACCCGATCATTGGGGTATTTACCGCTTCATAAAGGTTTTCTATTCCAAGTGCTTCTTCGACTCGAGATACACCCTCTTCTAAAATACCAACGGTGCGCTTTTTTACATCTATCTCGTAATGCTGACCAAGATTTAATCTTGCAACCAAATTAGCAAACTCGACATACCACTTGGTGGGCTTATCTGCCGGACCTGAAATAATCAGTGGAGTTCTTGCTTCATCAATTAATATCGAGTCAACCTCATCGACAATTGCAAAATTATGACCACGTTGCACGCAATCAACCAGACTCCAAGCCATGTTATCGCGTAGGTAATCAAATCCAAACTCATTATTGGTTCCGTAAGTTATATCTGCTGCATATGCTTCGCGGCGTTCTGCTGATGACATGCTGGCAAGAATTACGCCGACTTTTAATCCGAGAAATCTATGAACTCTTCCCATCCATTCACTATCACGCTCTGCTAAATAATCATTTACAGTAACAATGTGAACACCTTTACCAGTCAAGGCATTTAGATATGCAGGCAAAGTGGAAACTAAAGTTTTACCTTCTCCAGTCTTCATTTCTGCAATATTGCCTCGGTGTAACGCAGCACCACCCATAACTTGAACATCGTAATGACGTTGTCCCAGTGTTCGCTTTGCTGCTTCTCGTACCACAGCAAAAGCTTCCGGTAGAAGTGAATCTAGACTCTCACCATTTTCATAACGCAATTTAAAGGCTGCGGTTTTACCACGTAGTGCATCATCATCTAATGAAGTTATTTGATTTTCGAAAGCATTAACCTCTTGGGCAATTTTTGCTAATTGCTTTACAGCTTTGCCTTCGCCGGCACGCAAAATCTTGTCTAATAAACCCACAAAGATCCTCCGCTAGCCTCTTGATTTATTTTATAAATGCTCAGTGGCTTATGGTATTAGAGAATTACGCCCGACTGCACACGCAGTAATAGCGGCAGTTACCGTGATTTTGGCTTCAAAAAGAGCCCGTATCCCCTCCATTATTGATGCGCCGGTGGTGACTAGATCATCAATGAGAAAAATCGCCCCCTGAGGATTTTCACAGGAAGTAACCTCAAACATTCCGTAGGTATTTTGCATTCGCTGCCTACTATTTAATCTGCTCTGATCTTTCATATTTTTTCGCTGGCAAAGAAGAAATAACAAATGAGATTTTATTGATTTTAACTCAAGATAGTTTTGGACTTCAATGGCAAGCTCTTGAATATGATCTCGTCCACGCCTTCTAATTGCTGATATCGAGGAAGGAATGGTTACCAAATATATATCACCTGTAATCGCTAAATCCGCCATAGCATAAATAATTGATTGTGAAATGCTCATGGCAAGTAAGTCTCTTGCCAGATGGTTGTTACTTTCTTTAGCAGCTAGTATGACTGCTGATGTTTTAACACTGTAATTAGCCTTAAAGTACAAAGGATTGCTACCAATAAGAGTTTTCCTAGTGCTCACCTTCCAATTACTCTGACAAGTAGGACAGAGCCAGTAATCAGCGGTTGCACAGCCCAAACAAGAAAGTGGAAAGAGCAGCTCTTTTAAGGATCTTAAGGAATCAAGCACCCTTTATTTATAACAGGAATCTATCTAAGAGTTATTACTTTTTAACTGTTGTTGAAAAAACATCATCTGGTGCTAACGAGATCGGAAAAGATTGCACAGAGTTACCATGCCGTTTAGGTAGTGTTAAGACGAAGTGAGCACCTTGATGAGGTTTTCCCCAAGCTAATAACTGTCCTTGGTGCAGCTTTGCATCCTCTAAGGCAATCGATAAACCAAGACCTGTGCCGCCACTGGTTCTCGCTCTTGATGGGTCAGCCCGCCAAAAACGATCAAATAAATATGGTGCATCTTCTTCATTAAAACCTAAGCCGTAATCTCGAACTCCAATTGCGATTTCATTTTCACTCTCTCTTATTTGAACCCTGACATTCTTTCCCTCACCATGATCTACTGCATTAGTTATGAGATTTCGAAGAATTCTCTCGATTCGCCGTGGGTCGCCTTCAATCTGAATTGATTTACTCAATGAATCAATTTCAAACAATGAAGATTTGCTTGGATGAAGGTAATCAACGGTTTTTTGAACCAAATTGGCGATATCAAAGGTAACAACACCTAATGAGGCAGCTTCGGCATCAAATCTACTTACCTCAAGCAAATCTGAAAGTAATAATTCAAAACGATCTATTTGATTGATTAACAACTCACTACTTCTGGCAATATTTGGATCAAAACTTTCTTTCTGCTGATAGATCACCTCTGCTGCCATTCGCAAGGTTGTCAGTGGGGTTCGAAGCTCATGTGAAACATCAGAAACGAATCGCTGCTGCAGCATCGAGAGATTTTCTAATCTGACAATTTGTTGTTGAATTGAAACTGCCATTTCATTAAATGAGTTTCCTAAACTTGCTAGCTCATCTTCGCTCGACACCGACATTCGACTAGTTAAATCACCTTGGGTAAATTTCTCAGCAACTGCTGCTGCTTGTTGTACAGGAGCAACTACTTGGCGAATAACAAATTGAGTGCTCAATCCGATGAGCAGCACTAACAAAAGTCCAGCGCCAAGTAAGGTCCAAGTTATGACTGAAATACTGTCGTACTGAGCATTTAGCTTAAAAAGATAATAGATTTCATATATTCCAGTACGTGGGATGTTTAATTTTCCACCAATTAAAAATCCTGGATATTGATCACCGTTTGAGTATCGAATGGTTACTCTTTTATCTAAAATTTCATCAGACTGGCGAACCTGCTCGCGAAATTCACCTGGAATTGAATCTAAGACTAAAAGTGTGGGCACGGTTTGATAAATAATCGGTTCATTACCACTTTTTGCAAATGGCAAGATCACAGTCTCTCTTCCAGACAATGAACCATCTTCTCGGCTAGAGGTAATAAAATCTTGTACTACCTTGTTTAAACCTGCATCATTTTGAAATCTTGCAATATTAAAGTGGCCTTGAGCAAGGAATAATGCATTTGAAGTTTCAACCTTAGAGATTGCGATCTTTTCATTAATGATTGTGGTAGCAACCCGATTATGAACTGATATACCAATTACAGCAGCAATAATAATTGCAAATACAACACTAGTTAGCAGTACTTTAAGACTAAGGGATTGCCTTATCTTAAATTTGCTCGCAAACATGGCTAAACCTTAGCCGCCCCCGCCTTATATCCAACACCTCGAACTGTTAGCACATACTCAGGATTGTCCACATCATTCTCAATTTTTGAACGCAGTCGTTGCACATGGACATTTACTAACCGGGTATCAGCTGCGTGCTGATAACCCCAGACCTCACTAAGTAGCGCTTCACGGGTGAAAACTCGACCTGGCTCTTTTGCAAGGGCCGCTAATAAATCAAACTCTAATCTGGTTAAAGCTATCTCTCGCCCACTCTTTAATACTTTGTGTTCCATTTGATCTATAACTAAATCACAAATTCCTAATGTTCCAACCTTTGTTACTCGTCTTAGTCTGGTATTAATTCGGGCAACTAACTCCTGCGGTTTAAAGGGTTTAACCATGTAGTCATCTGCACCAGCTTCCAATCCCAATACAACATCATGGGTATCACCTTTGGCCGTTAACATAACAATTGGAACCATGGATTTTTCTCGAATGATTTTGCAAACTTCGATGCCATCAATTCCAGGCAACATGACATCCAATAAAACTAAATCAGGTGTATTGGTATTGAAGAGATCCATAACCTGATCTCCACGATTTACTAAGTCCACCTCCATGCCGGCACCAGTCAAAACGATGCTGAGCATTTCTGCTAAGTCTTGGTCGTCGTCAACGACCATGACTAATGGCATTTAGGAACCGTGTTCCCAGGAGTTCAAATAAAGCTCTTGCGCTGGAGTTAATACATCTAACGCAGAACCCATGCTCTCAAGTTTCAAACGAGCAACATCCTTATCAATTGAAACTGGAACATTGTGTAGACCAGCTGATAAACCTTTTCCTGCCTTCAGCAACCACTCTGCTGTTAAGGCTTGATCTGAGAAAGACATGTCCATTACCGAGGCTGGATGACCTTCGGCAGCGCCAAGATTTGCAAGTCTGCCCTCTGCAATTAACAAGATTCGACGCCCATCTGCCATCACGTACTCATCTGTTTGGTGACGCATCTTTGCATTCTTTTGTTTTGCATTTTTTTCTAACCATGCCACATCAATTTCAATATCAAAATGGCCTGAGTTAGCCAATATTGCGCCATCCTTCATCTGCTTGAAGTGCTCATCGCGCAAAACATCACGATTACCAGTGACTGTAATGAATAGATCTCCAATTGCAGCAGCTTGCGTCATTGGCATAACTCTGAATCCTTGCATCAGCGCATCTAAGGCTTTAGTTGGGTCAATCTCAGTAACAATTACTTCAGCGCCTAATCCTTTTGCGCGCTCAGCAACACCTTTACCGCAGTATCCAAATCCAGCGACAACCACAATCTTTCCTGCTACTAAAGTATTTGTGGCACGGAATATCGCATCAAATGTGGATTGGCCGGTTCCATAACGGTTATCAAACATATGCTTGGTGTCAGTGTCATTTACCGCAATCATCGGAAACTTAAGTGCACCATCTTTAGCCATTTGGCTAAGACGGATAACTCCAGTTGTTGTCTCTTCACAACCAGCAAGCACGCCATCAATTAACTCTGTGCGAGTGGTATGTAAAACATTAACTAAATCGCAACCATCATCAAATACTAATTGTGGCTTTATATCTAGTGCAGAATTTAAATGTCCGTAGTAACCATCACGATCAACTGCATTTCTTGCAAAGACTGAGATTCCATATTCATGTACTAAAGCTGCGGCTGTATCATCCTGAGTTGAAAGTGGATTTGAAGCACATAATGCCAAGTCGGCGCCGCCGGCTTTTAATGCCAACATCAAATTCGCAGTTTCAGTAGTGACATGCATACAAGCAGCAATCCGAACACCAGCAAAAGGCTTCTCTTTAGCAAATCTCTCTTTAATCTGAGCCAGCACCGGCATATTGCGAGCTGCCCATTCGATTCGCTTCTTGCCCTCGGCGGCTAGCTTTGCATCAGCAATGTCATTTTTAATGGCGGTAGTAGTGCTCATTTGATCTCCTAGTTAATTTGGCTACTTAATCAATACTCTGTATCGGACGGTTAGAGGGCAAAGATACCCTGTCTTAAATGATTTATCACCTTTAAATAAGGTTGAGAACTGTGTCCCTAATCTCTGCCATCTGCTTTTGCGTATCGGCCTCAACATTTAGCCTAAGTAGTGGCTCGGTATTTGATGGCCGCAGATTAAACCACCAATTTTCGGCGGTAACTGTTAAACCATCTAACTCATCGACTTCATACTTATCTTGATACTTGTCTTTAACTAATTTAATCGACTTACTAGCATCTTTAACCTTGCTATTAATCTCACCGCTTGAAAAGTATCGATTATAAGGTTCCAGCAAATTTGAAAGTGATTTAGGGGTCGCCATTAACTCAGCTAAAGCATAAAGAGCTGCCAACATGCCAGAGTCTGCTCGCCAGAAATCTCCAAAATAAAAGTGGCCAGAGTGCTCCCCACCAAATACTGCACCAGACTCAGCCATCAATGTTTTTATATAAGAATGTCCAACCCGACTGCGTAAGGCAATGCCACCGTTTTCAGAAATCACCTCTGCTACTGCTTTAGAGGATATTAAGTTGTAAATAATCGTTGCCCCAGGGTTAGCTTTTAACTCCCTTACTGCAATTAAGCCTGTTAGTGCTGAAGGATTTACTAGATCACCATTTTCATCGATTAGAAAGCAGCGATCTGCATCGCCATCAAAAGCTAATCCGATATCTGCTTTCTCTTTCTTTACTTTTTTCTGTAATGCCTTTAAATTTTCAGGTTCGATTGGATTTGCTTCATGGTTTGGAAAATTTCCATCTAATTCAAAGTACATAGGTATTAATTCAACATTTAATTGCTCCATCACAGCTGGCGCAGTAAAGCCAGCCATTCCGTTTCCAGCATCGATTACTACCTTTAACTTTCGTTTCTTGAAGGTATTTTTTGGAAATCTCGTCAATAAGTAATCAACATAGTCACTGAGTAACTCTTGTTTTCTAACATTTCCCACTGGGCGATTAGACATAGGTACGCCCTCTTCAATTAGCTGACGTATTTTTACCAATCCAGATTCTTGACCAATTGGTCTGGCACCACTTTTGCAAAGTTTCATTCCGTTGTATTTAGCTGGATTATGACTTGCTGTAAACATCACGCCAGGCAAATTCAATTTGCCAGAGGCAAAATAAAGCATGTCGGTTGAAGCTAAACCGATTCTAATTACATCCATCCCTTGACTGGTGGCACCATCTGAAAACGCATCAGCTAGTGGTGCAGATGATGGTCGCATATCTTCACCGACCACGATGGTGGCTGGCTCACGTTCTATCTCGAGAAACTTAGCGAAAGCAACCCCTAAGGAAAAGGAGAAGTCAGGTGTTACCTCATCTTTTACCAAGCCTCTGATGTCGTAGGCCTTGATAATTTTCTCTAACATAATGCCCTTAACTTAGGGGTTGGTTACAGTATTTAAAAATTAATTTGAAGGTAGTACCCGAAGGTGACCTCTACGGCCAAGCTCTGGTTGCAGGCTCTTATTTGCTGAATCTGCACTTGCCACCTCACGCACTGCATTAGCAATAGCCATTAGATCTTCATCTGATGGGCCGATGTTGTGGTCAACGATCTCTTCCTTTATTACATTCCAACCAACTGGAACAGTTAAGCGTTCACTATGTGCAGCGCATAGATCGTAGTTATGTGGCTCTGCATAAGTTGAAAGAGGACCAAGAACTGCAGTTGAATCTGAATAAATGTAAGTAAGGGTTTTAATCGCAGCACTAGTACAACTTGCTCGAGAGCATCGGCGACTTCCAGATTTTCGCATGTCAGCAGATTAATACGACTTAGGTGGAAAAGTTGGGATTTAGCCTCTACTAATCACTCGGGCATCAGATATTGGCTCAGAAGCAGTTTCTAAATTAGCGCCATTATTCATTGGCAGGTAGCTAGTACCAATTTTGCCGACCTCCGGCAAAAAGATAACTCCACCACTTATTCCGCCTCTATTTGCAGTGACTTCAAGTCGATTTAATCCAGTTGGTGCGCGCCAGGTCTGAAAATTTGTTCCAGTTACTTTCTTAGTAATCTTTTTGCCATTAGTGCCAGTGGCGCTGATTTGCACATCGATTCGATCCCCAACAAAATTTAAAATTGGCCTTGAGCCAGTCAAATTCACACTCCACTTACTTAATTCATCTGCACCAGTCGCCCATGCAATCTCACTGCTTTTGCCGTAAGTAAAATTAGAAAATACCGAAGCAAAAATTGGCTGATCTGACTCAACTATTACTGAGAACGGCTGGCCAGTTGGGGCAAAGGTAAGTGGAATACTTATTAATCGCTGGCTCTTTACCTCCAGTTGTGAAAGACCAATCGGAATAAAATTGCCATCATTTGAATTTACAGTCACATCAATATTTGCATCAATCGATGCTGGAACTAACAATCTAAGTGTGTGAGTAACTGAATTAGTATTTGTCACCAACTTATCTAGTAAACCAGTAATTGCCGGTATGGTCACAACCTTACGAGCGGTTGCTACTGGTGCAACAAAATCTGCACCCAGTGACTTAAGACCTTTTTTCCGTTCATCAAAAAGGTAGGAGCTAACTCGACCAGATTTAGTTTTCACCGCAATGGCGATTGCTTCTTCGCCAGGAACTAATGAATCAATTGCTATTTTTCTAGTTGAATTCTGAGGGATTGAAACCTCGCTTGGCTCTAGCAAACCATTTGGCGTGAAAATTTCAATATCAACTGCAGATTGACTAAAACCACTATTTGATATGTATAAGAACGATTTGCTAGTTAGTGCACCTGAGCCGCCAATAAACCATTGCTCTCCGTTGCTAACTGAACATGGCACCACAGCCTTCCAGCCATTGTTTGCAAAAGTTAGCGATGTTCCTGGATTTCCCTCAACCAAGATTGCATCATTCTTCATTGGTATAACACTGCTTTTACCAGGATTTAACCTTTTGCTACTGCCATCAATTGATCTTCTATTTATTTTTGAGCTAGTCAAGGCTGCAATTGAGGAAACCTTGTTGCCAATTGCTGGACAAACTGTTGCTGGGTATGAGGAGGTTAATTTGATTTGTTGGCTTCGCTCTGGCGCATAATAAGAAAGGCCGGCTAACACCATTAACGCTACTGGAATAGCTACTTTTTTAAGATCTAATTTAGCCAAATCTATTTTACTTAAATTTTTTTGAATTTTTCTCATACTAGCTCCTCAAGCGGCACTTCACGACGCTTGCGTCCAGCCGGTAGAGCCAAAACAACTGCAGTAATTAAGGCGATTAACTGGATTGAAATCCATGCCCTGCGGCTTGTGCCATTGTGAGTTAAAGATATTTCACCTGGCTCAGCAATCTTAAACATGGGAATTCCAAATGGATGTTGCTCTAATGCAACAATTTTTCCATTGAGTAATAATTGCCAAGACTTATCAAATTTTTCAGCTAACAAAATTACGCCCTCCCCAGAAACAAAGGCGGTGGCCGCTTTGTCGGTTGAGCTAACAGGAAAGAATGTGCCCACGGTGTTTTGGTAAGTTACTCGAGCATGAGCTTTATCAACCTTCCACACCACTCCGTCTTTTGTTGCAGAGCTTCTAGTAAATCCGCCAATTCCATCAATAATACGAACTAAACCTGCATCTGCTGGATTCTTCATAAATACATACTGAATTCCGTAATACCCAAGAATTTGACTGCTGCTACCACCAACACCATTTACTAAATCCACAATAGTTTCATGAAACTGTGGTGGTGTTTGGCTAGCAACATCTGCATTGCCAATCTGTAGATCACCGCCTCTAGTAACAAAGTACTGTAACTGCTCAGGGCTCTTTCGAATTACCAAAGTTTTCGGACGTTCAGTTGTTGATGCTAAATCACTAATGAATGCTGGTATGACCTGCTCTTGATTTGATCGGAGTAAGGAATCTGCACCTGTTGTTGCTGTCCAAATTGATATCGAAAGCATTGAAGCAACAGTTATAACCGCTGTTGCTGCCAAGCCAATGTGTTTAAAACCAAAGTTACTTCGTTTTAGTTGCGGAATTAATCTTTCAGCAATTGCAAAAAATGAAAGTAGTACCAATAACTGAGCGAAAATTACTAATGGCCCACTCCAGATACGCTGCGCACTACTGCTATTTCCTTCAATGAAATATGAACTCAATGTTGCAGCTATAGAAATTACCAATAGCGAAGTGATTCCAACCTTACGCTGCTCCTTAGAGATCACTGCCACAATCAAATACAGGACAAAGGGTGCTAGTAAAAATAGCGGTGGAGACCCAAGCCCACCAAGGTTAAAGAGTAAAACTGATAGCTGGCCTGCAGATTCAACAGTTAATCCTGGCTCCTTTAATGCCGAGAATGGATTTAAAATCAGGTTAATTGAAATTGGCACATTGATGAAAATTGGTGTGAAAATCAGCGCTAAACGTTTCTTGTACTCATCGGTGTCCAAATTTTTTAAGATCTCTTGCCATTTAATTGCTCGCCAATTTGGCGAGGTAAAGTAGTTGTATAAGAACACCGCGGAATGGAAAGTAATCCAGCTCAATAAAAACAGTGGTGAAAATGCAGCCGCTACCGCTGCAATTAAGACTATCGAGAAGATCTTGCGCCAGGTTAAATTACCTAAACCTTTATTCTTTTCAAGCAGGGTGAACAGGCCTGGTAATAAAATCGCAACCACAACTGTGCCAAGCCGCCCCTGATTTATTGCAGTTAACACAGCAGGTGAAAATGAGTACATAAAAGCTACAAAGACACTGGAGTACTTTGTTAGTGAGTACTTTCGCGCTGTCCGATAACTCAAAATAAATAGCAGAGTGGGGGTTAAGAAAAATAGAGCAGCGATAAAGGTTTGTGGGTTAGCGGCAGTTATAAATGATCCAATTCCAATGATTGGAATCCAAGCAGGGGCAGCAGCGCTGCTACCTAGCCCAACTAAATGCCAAGAAGAAACAAATGAAGAGATCATTTCAAAAGCACTAGCTGGTGCTACAGCTAATGCGCCACCAGATAATGAGCCAAAGCGATTTCTTGAATATAGAAGTGAGATAAACAAAGATAGTAAAACTCCCAGCAACAAAGGTTGCTCAACTAAAGATCGAATCTTGGTAAAACTCTTGCTTGATTGGTATTGGATTTCATCAAAGCTTTCATCAATTACTCCAAGATCTGAATAATTGTTTGCTCTAGTAATTTCACCTTCACCACGGTTTGGTTTAAAAGCATTTACAAGCGAAGATGAGATGCGCTCAATAATTGATCTTATTTGCACGCCACGACTTGGGATGAATGGGGTGATTACGCGGGCAGTTAATACACGACTAGATCTGCGATAGCGACGGGACTTAATTAAGTCTGCGGGTTTAAATATCAGTAAGCCAACCGCAGCAATCTCATCAGCTGCATACCCTGGAAGTTTTGCTAGCAAGTAAATTATGGATCGACCGATTGAGGTGAAAAGAAGTTGAATAGCAACCCAAGGAAGTATCCACCAGCTTGAGTTTGCTAGCAGTACAAAGGCTGCATTTCTTCGATCCAATAGCAAGGGACGGTGCAAAATTGCATCGCGCACATCAACTGATCTGCGCTCTGAAGCAGCAGCCTCTGCGTGGTAAAGGATTGCTTCGCCAACACAAATTACTGAGTGACCGGCAATATGTGCTCGCCAGCCAAGATCGATGTCATCTCTAAACAACTCTAGGCTGGGATCAAAACCGCCTAGCTCTTCAAATAATGATCGCTTGATCAACATACCTGCCGTACTTACCGCCAGCACATCTTTAGTTTCATCATGCTGACCTTGATCATGTTCTCGATCTTCTAAACCAGTCCAGCGAGTGCCATTTTCGGTGATACTTAATCCCACCTCTAAAATATGTTTGCGGTCATACCAACCAAGAATTTTTGGTCCAGCAATACCAACCTGCGGACGGGCCACAACTGCTTCTAATAATTTAGCCAGCGCATAACGATCTGGGGCGCAATCATCATGCAAAATCCAAAGCCACTCTTGCAGGTTCTCATCATCTAACGGAGCAAGTTTTGCAACCGCAGCTGAAATCGCAGCGCCAAAACCAGTTCGTCTAGATTTTTTAATTACCTCAATTCCAGCATTAGTTAATAATTTAACTGAGCCATCTATTGAGCCAGTATCAACTGCAATAATTTGATCAACTTTATGTTTTTGCGAAGATAGCGATGCCACAACCTCGCTAAGCCAGGTGACACCATCATGTGTAACAACAATTGCTGTTACAAACTGGTCCTTAAGTTGGGCTTGCGCCCTGGTGCTTTGCTTTTCAGCCACCCGTAATTTTATGCGCTACGGCGCTTTAAGCGACGACGCTCACGTTCAGATAATCCACCCCAAATTCCAAACCGCTCATCATGAGCTAGGGCGTACTCCAAACACTCAGCCCGAACCTCACAGGATAGGCAGACTCGCTTGGCCTCTCTAGTTGATCCACCCTTCTCAGGAAAGAAGGCCTCTGGATCGGTTTGAGCGCACAAGGCACGCTCCTGCCAGGAAAGCTGTTCTGAGTTAACTACTAGGGCTGTTAGATCTGCACGTTGTTCTGACATATCGCTCCTATGTGTAATCGGTACTACCTTAAAAAATCCTTAGGGCTTGGGGCTTGCCCACTAATAGGAGAATTACACGCTTGTAACTCGATTAAGTCAAGTCGGGATTAGGCAAATTGGGGAAAATTAGAAGCCTAGATAATTGGTTAAGACCACCATTCCAGCCTCAATTTGAGCCCCTGGAGCGATTATGGAGTCGATTATTTTGCAATTGGCACCAATTTTTGCACCCTTGCCAATAATTGATCCACTAATTTGGCAATTGCTATCAAGGACAACCTCACCTTCAATTACCGAACCATTATTGATTTCACAACCTGCTCCGATATTTGCAGTTGGGAAAATCAAAGCATCTGCGGTGTGTGATGGGGTGGCCACAGATGAGATAACACCAGTTACCAAATCAGCTGATGCCTTAACTAAGGCAGCTGGCGTGCCGATATCAAGCCAGTATGAGTTATCTAGATATCCAAAAACTTTTGCCCCCAAGGATAAGAGTTTAGGGAAGGTATCTCGCTCCACACTTACTACCTGATCTGCTGGAATCTGATTAATTACATCTTGATTAAAGATATAGCACCCAGCATTTATCTGATTGCTTATGGGATTTTCCATCTTCTCCAAAAATGATTTCACCTGGTTATTGGCTAATAACTCAACACAGCCATAGGGCCGAGCATCTAAAACCTGAGTTAAGTACAAGGTTACATCCGCCTTACTTTGCTGGTGAAACTCAATCTGTCCCTTTAAATTATGACCGCTTAACACATCACCATTGAAAATTACTATCTGATCACAATTTGAAAGTAGTTTGGCTGCATTTCTAATGCCACCACCCGTACCTAATGCTGAATGCTCCACCGCATACTTAATTTTGATACCAAACTTTTCACCATCACCAAAGTAAGGTTCAAATAACTCAGATTTATAGGAGGTGGCTAAGACAATCTCAGAAATTCCAGCGCTAGCTGCTTTTCTTATTTGGTGCTCAGTAAATGGTACGCCAGCTACTTGCAACATTGGCTTTGGAGTTTTTAAGGTGAGGGGTAACAATCTGGTGCCCATGCCACCAACTAATAAAATTGCGCCAGTTTTCATCTGGAGATTCGATCTGCTACTTGCTTGATATTTTCATCCGTTGCAGTCAGTGCAATTCGAACATAATTATCACTGCCATAAAAAGCTCCAGGTGTTACCAAAATACCTAGTTCAGCAAAGTAATCCACGGTTTTATAGCCATCTTCACCTTTAGTACACCAGATGTATAAACCAGCTTGGCTATATTCAATTTTAAAACCTTTACTTAGGAGTGCTTGCTTTAACATCTGCCGACGATTTCGATAGCGATCTGCTTGCTCTTTTACATGTTTTTCATCAGATAATGCGGTGATCATCGCCTGTTGAACTGGCAGTGGCACCATCAATCCGGCATGTTTTCTTACCTGCCTGATTTGATCAATTAACTTGCTATCTCCTACAACAAAGCCGGCTCGATACCCAGCCAGATTAGATCGCTTTGAAAGTGATAACACAGCCAGCAAGCCAGTGTTGTCCCCATTTGCTAGTGCCAAAATAGATTTAGCATCATCAGAAAAACTTAAGTAGCACTCATCACTTGCCAAAATCGCCTGATTCTTACGAGCCCAGGTGATACATGCCTTTAACTCTTGATCTGTTTGCACCTGACCTGTTGGGTTTGATGGTGAGTTTAACCAAGCTAAATCAGCTTTTGGCCAACTACTTGCGTCAATATCAACTGGCGTAGCTTGGGCAGAGGCCATCATGGCACTTACTAAATATGTTGGATAAGCAACCTTTGGATACAAAACATTTTTACTTTGTAAAAAAGTTGGCAGTAAAGCAATAAACTCTTTTGAGCCAATTGTTGGCAGCACATCAAAATCGCCAGTAACTCCTAAATTTTCAACCGACCATTTCCTTATGGCATCTTTAAGTGCTGCAGTTCCAGCAACTACTGGATAACTAGGTGAGTTGCTGGCAGATGAAAATGCATCTTGAATAAATTGTGGAGTTGGGTCAACCGGTGTTCCTTGTGAGAGATCAATAAAACCACCTGGATATTTTCGAGCTTTTTCGCCAAAGGGCGCCAAAAGATCCCAAGGAAAATCTGGCAGATTCAGGTTTGCCTACTTTTCTTGAGGTGGCAGGGCAGCAACTATTTCATGATCTTTACCAACTGGACCTAACTTAGCTGCACCACCAGGGGATCCAATCTCAACAAAAAACTTAGTATTGACCTCGCTGTAGTTCTTCCATTGCGAAGGCACATCATCTTCATAGTAAATAGCTTCTACTGGGCAGACTGGCTCGCATGCACCACAATCAACACACTCATCAGGTTGGATATAAAGCATGCGGTCACCCTCATAGATGCAATCCACTGGGCACTCTTCAATGCAGGATTTATCTTTCACATCAACACATGGTTGAGCAATTATGTAGGTCACGCTTCTCCTTACAGTTATATCCAGCTATATAGGTAGAGAATACTGCCATTGACTCATACTCTAACTGGAGGCGAGTTTAATGGAGGGGGTCAAGTGCAGCCATCTGCGGCACAAATAGGTCAGCGGGTCAGTATTCGCCTGCATGATCCAGCTGGTGGCTATCGGGACATTCTCGGTATTTTAGAGAGTGAGAACACACTCCGAAAGAAGGATGGCACCTTAGTTTCCTTTGATCCAACAAAGATTGCTATTTGGAAGGTTGTGCCAAGCAAATGAGTATTGCTCAGATTTCACTATTTGATACCAAGAGCAGAAAATTACAACCATTAAAAAGTAGTGATGGCAAAAGAATAAGAATTTATAGCTGCGGACCAACTGTTTATCGTGACGCACATGTTGGAAATATGCGAACATTTCTACTTGGCGATTTGGTAACTAGAACAGCAAAATTCCTTGGCCATGATGTTGAATTTATTCAAAATATTACCGATGTTGGTCATATGTCAGAGGATTTTGTAGAGGATAAAATCCTTGCGCAAGCTAAAGCTGAGTCAAAGGATCCATTTGAAATAGCTAGAATTTATGAGGCTCGATTCCATAAGGATTTATCTCATTTAAATATCACTCCTGCTGATAAGTATCCTAAGGCGAGTGAATGTATAGAGATGATGCAAGATTTAATCTCAAAATTAATTGCAAAAAATCATGCCTATGTTGGCAGTGATAACTGCGTTTACTTTTCTGCGCAATCATTTCCAGGTTATGGCGCAATCAGTGGAAATAGATTGGATTCACTAAAGCCAGGTCACCGATTTGAATACACCGAAGATGGCGCGAAGAGATTTCACGCGGACTGGGCGTTATGGAAGGCAGCTGGTGATCGAACACAAATGATCTGGGACTCTCCTTGGGGTGCCGGATTTCCGGGTTGGCACATTGAGTGCTCGGCAATGTCGCTGCATTATTTAGATGAGTTTGTTGATTTACACCTTGGCGGAATCGATCTTAGATTTCCACACCATGAGGATGAACGCGCGCAATCTAACTGTGCAATTGATAAGGAAGCTGTAGAGCTGTGGGTGCATGGTGAGCACCTTCTTTTTGAAGGAAGAAAGATGGCAAAAAGTACTGGAAATGTAGTTTTAATCTCTGATCTAATTGAAAAAAATATTGACCCATTGGCACTGAGGTTGTGCTTTTTAGAGAATAGATATCGAAGCCAAATGGATTTAAGTTGGGAAAGTTTGAAAGCAGCACACAGCCTTCTACAACGGTGGCGAGAGAAGATTAAAGTTTGGCAACAAGATTCAAATATAGATTCACCTTTAACTCAAAAACTTATTGAGGAGATAGTCACCGATTTTAGACAGGATCTTGATACCCCAAGAGCACTTCAAAAATTAAGAAATCTTGAAAAATCTGATTCGATAAGTGACGGCAGTAAGCACCTTGTGTTTAAATCTGTGGATCAGCTATTCGGATTAAATCTGCTAAATCAAATCGCTCAAAAAGAGTTATCACTTGATGCGCAAAAGCTATTACAACAGCGAGAGGTAGCTAGAAAATCTGGAGATTTTAGCCAAAGTGATCGACTTCGCAATGAGTTAGAAAAATTAGGTGTTGCGGTTAAAGATAGTAAGTCTGGACAAAGTTGGGATTGGATAATTAACTAAACTTCGAACGGCTCTTGAACATACTTATAATTATGGCGGTGAAACCGCCTAACAGAAATAGATTTCCAAAGGTATTACCAGTTATCAAAATTTCATCCCCAGACCATGGGGTACTGGCCCGAATTACTAATGCTAGCCAGCTGGCAGCAGCAATAACTTGGTAGCGAAGATAGATGAACTTTTGTCCAACAACTTTAAAGCCTATGTAAGTTAAGATCAAAGAAAGAATTAATCCAATTGGTTGGTTGAAGTTGTGCAACATAGTTCCACAAAAGCCAAGTAGTGCGCCAAAGAGTGCGCTCTGAATTAGCTTCACAACTTAACTCCTGCAAATAAATCTAATTCCCGGCCATTTTCATCAAATGGTCCAGCTATCTCCCCTTTTACCAAGGTGTAGTACTCATCTCCCCATACTGATAAGCCCAGATTATTTGATAAGGCAAAGAAAGGACCATCGACTGAAATTTGAGTGGCATGTGCCTTCATTGCTGCTAATTTTTGTGGAACATACTCAGGTGCTTTAACTACAGAGGTAACTAGCTCATCTGGCTTTGCAAACGGTAGATCATCAGCATTTTCTGCGCCAAAAAACTCTGAACCAACCTCTTTCATTTTGTCGATCCCCATCTGAATAACAGATCTTGGCATTGTGTTCCAATAAATTTTGCTAACTTGCCAGCCCTGCTGGGTAGCGATCTCTGCTGCCCGCATCGCTACTTGGTGTGCCTTTATATGATCAGGGTGTCCATAGCCGCCAAATTCATCATATGTAATCAACACTTGCGGTTTTATTTCCAAAATGATTTTTACTAGTTCATTGGCTGCTTCATCTAAATCTGCTTGCCAAAATACATCTTTGCGGTCATTTTGTGGCATTCCCATCATCCCACTGTCACGCCATTTTTTGCTAGGTGATCCAAGAAATCTAAAATCCTTTATTCCTAATTCATGCATCGCATCTTTTAATTCAACTTCACGATGTTCACCCAGTTTGTCATCTTTGCTACTAGCTAGATTTAGTAAAGAATCAACTAAAACTTCACCCTCTTCACCTCGGGTGCAAGTCACTAATGTGACATCGATGCCATCGGCAGCATATTTAGCCATAGTGACGCCATTATTAATTGTTTCATCATCTGGATGGGCGTGAACTAGTAATAATCTCTTTGCTGATTTCACCCACACAATATAACTATAAACATGAGAGAAACTGACAAAGTAAGTAATAACAGATTAGAATTCACTAATGGTCGATGATAAGTCTGCTCGGTTACCGCGGGATGAGCGTCGTGCGCAACTACTAGTTGCCGCCTTAGAGGTATTTACTGCCGCTGGTTATCACTCTGCTGCGATGGATGAGATAGCAGACCGTGCAAATGTTAGTAAGCCAGTTTTATACCAGCACTTTCCTTCAAAATTAGAACTTTACTTAGCAGTCCTTGATTTGCACATTGACTCATTAGTATTTGCGATTCAAAAAGCAATTGCATCCAATCGTGAGAACTCATCAAGAGTTGCCGCAACAGTTGAGGCCTACTTTGGCTTCATTGATTCTGAAGGTGAAGCTTTCCGCCTACTTTTTGAAAGCGATATGAATTTAGAGCCACAAGTCCGCGAGCGACTTAATCGAATGACATACGACTGCGCAGCTGCAGTTAGTGCCGTGATTTCGATTGATACCGGGTTAGGTAAAGAGGAATCCATGATGCTTGCAGTGGGAATAATTGGCACAGTTCAAACAACTGCTCGACATTGGCTAGATCGAGATGGAAAAATTGATCGCAGGCGGGCTACAGAATTGGTGATGAATTTAATTTGGCGAGGCATTTCAGGGTTTCCTAAGTCACAATCCTAGATTCGCAAACCTTTCAAGCAATAGATAGAGTTATCACATGGCAACTGCAAAGAATGCAAGTAAAGCTTCAGGTAAAACTGAGGTCAAGATTGGTATTTCAGATAGCACCCATGAGATTAATTTTGAATCTCCAAGCACAAGCTCTGAAGTAATCGCAAAGGTTAATGAGGCGATTAAATCCGCGACTGTTTTAGCATTAAGTGACAGTAAAGGCCGAGAAATTTTAGTTCCGCATAACAAAATAAGTTATGTTGAAGTTGGCGAGTCAGCTGATCGCCATGTGGGCTTTGCAAATCAATAATTAGAGTTTAATTACTCGGCGTTTATTAGCCCTAGCCTCTAATCTCTCCCACTGTTCTGGCATCGTTACGTACTCACCTAACTGGTTTAGCTTTCCATTTCCATGGTAATCACTAGCTCCAGTCATCACTAGATTATTTTGCTTGGCCAATTCAATAAGTTGAGTTTTTTCATCAGGTGAGTGATCGCGATGATCAACCTCAACACCATCTAGGCCGGCATCAATCAAAGAACCAAAGGTTTCAAGTGAGATTGTTCTACCCCGATGTGAAGCCATTGGGTGCGCAATTACTGAGACCCCACCAGCTGCTTTAATCATTTTTATTGCTGCCTCAGGCAGCGGTGAGTAATGGGAAACATAATATTTTGATTTATTGTGCAGCATCTGAGTAAAGGCCTCATCCCGGCTGGTTACAACACCTTTCTTTACTAATGCATCTGCTAAATGCGGGCGCCCTAAAGTTGCACCATCTGCTAACTGATCTAAGACATCTTGCATACTTATCTCAATTCCGGCCTCATTAAGCCGTGTAATAATTTTTGCCATTCGACCATGCCTATTTTCTCGGGTTGCTTGCATAGTGCTCATTAACTCTAAATTTTCAGAATCAAATAGCAATCCCAGAATATGCACACTTATTCCATCTGGTGTTTGGCAGGAAATCTCAGCTCCGGGCACAAGTGAGATACCTGGTCGAAGCGCTGTAACTGCCTCTTGCCAGCCACTTGTTGAATCATGATCAGTTAGACCCAATACTGTAATTCCAGCAGCTAGTGCTTTGTTTATTAACTGAGTGGGTGAATCGGTTCCATCACTAAAGTTTGTGTGAGTATGCAAATCAATCATTTGACTTACTCTCTTCTTGATTTGATCGCAATACAAAGAGTGAACAACCAAATAGTAAGCCAATTATTCCAGGAATGGTTCCGGCTGGTGGTTGCTGGCCAAGCCATAGATATGCAAGTAGTGCACTAACTGGCACCTCAAAAAATACAACTAGCGAGACAACCGCTGGTGAAACTCGCTTAAGAGTGAAGTTAAACAAGGTATGACCTAAGAATTGCGCACCAATTATTAATCCTGCTAATAAAATCCATTCCGTAGTTGAAAAACCTGTTAAATTCGATTTGGTAGCAAGTACTACTGGAAAAATCAGTACCGCACATGTTAAATAGCAAACTGTAGTAAATGTTGAAGTCGAGATAACTTTTTGTGAGTTGGCAGCAATAATCATGTAAGCAGCGCCCACTGCCCCACCAATTACAGCTAGCAGATCACCTTGAAAGGCTTGGATTGAAACATTGAAATCAATTCCAGTAATAACAACTACTGAGAAAAATGCAATCACCATTCCACCAATTGATTTTTTGGGTATGTGACCACCAGCTAATTTAATAAATATTGCAGCAAATATTGGTTGGGTAGCGGTTAACGCTGTTCCAGTGGCCACACTTGTTAATTTCATAGCCCAAAAGAAACAAACAAAATGAGTAGCAAGTAATGCGCCAGCCAAAATTGACCAGCGGATTGCACTTTGCTGAGCCTTTGTGCGCCACTCACCCCTAGCCAATGCAAAGGGCATCATTACTAATGCTCCAACTAAGTTGCGCCAGAAAATCATTGTAGGAATTGGCATTGTGGCTTTTGCGATGATGGGCCCTGAGGAACCAATACCAAGCACGCCTAAAACCAAAAAGGGGATATCCCTGCCAGTTGGTAATTTTGTGTGATCTTGATTCTTCATGGGTAAAACCTACCTATAAATTAATTATTGTTATGAATTGATAGCAAGCCGTTACCCCAACTCAATGAATTCAAGTACTTAGCCAAACCTAAATCCAGTATTTCTAGCCAGATTGACGGTGAAAGCCACTTTTGACCTAAATAGTGAACAGCTTGGCAAAATGCGAAAGCTTAAGTATTTACGTTCAGCCTCACGCCTACTAAAGACTTAGATCGAACAATGATTTTATCTAAAATTGAATCAAAGGCATCCTTCATCTTTTGATCAGTTAATACAATCGGATTACCAGCATCACCGCCTTCGCGGACATTTGTATCAAAACCAATTTTTGCCAACAATGGAACATCAGCTCCAACCAACTCACTTAGTCGTCTTGCGGTCTCTTCACCGCCACCACTACCAAAGATAGATATTTTCTCACCTGTTGTGGCAGAGATGGTCTCTGACATATTTTCAATTACGCCAATTACTGGTTGCTTAATTTGATGAGCAATTCTTCCGGCACGCTCGGCAACTTCAGCCGCTGCAATCTGCGGTGTAGTTACAACGATAATTTCTGAACCGGGAATTAATTGACCAAGTGATATCGCAATATCACCAGTTCCTGGTGGTAGATCCAGTAACAATAAATCTAAATCGCCCCAGAAAGCATCACTTAACAATTGTTCTAAAACTTTATGCAGTAGCGGCCCACGATAGGCAACTGGATCAGATCTTTCAGGTTTAAACATTTCCATTGAAACTACCTTCACGCCATAATTTTCAACTGGAATAAAAGTTTGATCTATCGCTGTTGGCCTCTTATCTAAGATTCCCATTAATCGAGGGATTGAATGACCATATACATCTGCATCCAATATTCCTACCTTTAAACCTCTAGCTGCTGCGGCAACCGCTAAATTAACAGTAACCGAAGATTTACCAACACCACCTTTTCCAGAGGCAATACCTAATACTCTGGTTAAAGAATCTGGTTGTGCAAATGGGATGAATTTCTCACGTCCACCTCTAATAATCTTCTTCACATTATTTCTTTGTTCCTCACTCATTACTCCAAAATTAATCTCTACTGATTTGATCTCAGAAATATCACTTAATGCATTGGTGATATCTGACTTTAAGCGGTCTTTCATTGGGCAACCAACAATGGTCAGCAAGATAGCGATGTTGGCGGTGCCATTAGCAAATTTGACCGCCTCCACCATTCCTAGTTCAGGAAGCGGCTTATGCAATTCTGGGTCAATAACTTTTTCAAGTGCTTTATTTATTAAATCTACTGTGCTCATAGAATCTCTGGATCTATTTTTGGCTTTGGTTTTACCTCTAAATCAGACTTATCAATAACATCACCAATATGCTTTTTTATCAAAGCCTTTGGATGCAAATCCTTTACTTGCATATCTTCATATCCAGGCCCTAAGTTTTCTTTTAACTCATTAGTCACGTTTTGGGCCATGTTTTTTACTTTAATTAAGAGTCTGGCTGCATCTGCTGCCATATTTGGTAATCGATCAGGACCAATCAGAATCATGCCAATAACAAGTAGTGCAAGAATTTCACCGCCACCGATATTAAACATATTAATCACTCCTTAGATGCTGCAAGAGTAACGGTTACCTCTTTGGTCAAATTACCGCGCTTGTACTTAATCTTTACCTTATCTCCGACATTCTTACTTCTGATCATTACAATCAATTCATCTGAATTATCAACCTCAGAGCCATCAAATTCAATAATCACATCACCTGCTCGTAAGCCAGCTTTTGCAGCAGGTCCACCTGGTGTTATTCCAACACCTTCGCTAGTAATCAACGCCCCGGCTCCGGTGTATCTAGTATCAACTGAAATTCCCATTATTGGATATGTGGCTGAACCTGTTCTGATTAATTGCTCAGTAGTTTTTTTAGCTTGGTTAATTGGAATGGCAAAACCTAATCCAATAGATCCTGCTTGACTGCTAAATCCAAGTGTTGCAATTGCTGAATTAACCCCAATGACAGCGCCAGTTGCATCAACTAGTGGCCCACCAGAGTTGCCTGGATTAATCGCGGCATCGGTTTGAAGAGCATTAATAAATGAACTCTCACCACTTCCATTACCAGTGGTAACTGCTCGATTTTTTGAACTAATAATTCCAGAGGTGACAGTGCCTGAAAGTCCTAGGGGTGAACCAATAGCAATTACTGCATCTCCAACTTGTGCGGCATCGCTATTGCCCAATTGCAAGGTAGGTGCACCAACTACATCAATTTTCAGCACCGCTAGATCATAAGGAGCATCCCTGCCAATTAGCGTCGCTCGGTACTTCTTGCCATCAGATAACTCAACAGTGATAGTTCCACTTCTTGCTGCTGACTCAACCACATGGTTGTTTGTCAAAATAAATCCATCACTATCTAGGAAGAAACCAGAACCAGTACCTGAACCACCTGATCCTTTTACGGAAATTGAAACTACTGCTGGAATTACCCGAGCCGCTAAAGCTGCAATTGAATCTGGTGCTCGTTCTATTGAATTTGATGTTTGCACTAAATTAGCGCCAATATTTGTAGCACTTCCCCGACCAATTGCTGCGCCAAATCCACCAGCTATTAATGCGATTACTACGGCAACAACAAAAAAATTAGAGTTACTTTTGCTAGAAATTATTCGAACTTGCTTAGGTTCTGCACTAGCTTGCCACCATGGTGTATCTGATGGTTGCTTCATTTAAGTAAGTTTATTGGCTACTAAGACACCTGCGCCAATGGGAATTAGTGATGCTGCCCATCTTTCATCCTCTTTTACAACCTTTATTGCATCTCTTCTAGCAATACTCTCAGGATCTCTTTGGGTTGGGTCGGCAACCTTGCCACCGCTTAACGCCTGGTCAATCACTAGTAAACCGCCCGATTTCAACAATCGGTAGGACTCATGGACCATGTCAAACAAATCAAGTGCTGGTCTAATAACAATTAAGTCATAAGAGTTGTCGGCTAGTTTGCCGATCACTTCAATTAATTTACCAGTAATTATTCGATACCTAGTTGGTGCTATATCTGCTTCATCAAAAATAGTTTTAGCTATTTTTGAATGCTCTCGCTCGGAATCAATTGTCGTAAGCACTGCATCAGATGTCATGCCACTAAGTAGCCACAACCCACCAACACCTGAGCCAGTTCCAATCTCCACAACTGATTTAGCATTTAGCAAATTAACTGAAAACTTTAAAAACTTTCCAACTGCAGGGGTTGGATCTGACGCACTTATTTCCTGCCCATTTCTTCTTGCTTGTTGCATAAAGTAATCCTCATGCGCAAAACTCTCGGCAAATGAGTTCATGTCACCTCGAGCTTGCGGTGATTGGTTCAAAAGGTATCCAGCCATTCAATTAAGAGCCGTACTGCAAATCCAGTACCACCCTTTATATTCTCACCAGCATCTACTTCAGATCTGCCGGTACCGGCAATATCCAAATGGACCCAAGCTCTATCACCAGCAAACTCCTCTAAAAACAGTGCTGCTGTTACAGAGCCTGCTGAAAAATTAAATTTATCTGCTGTGTGGTTAAAATCTGCAACATCACTGGCTAGCGCCACTGAGTAATCATCGACTAATGGCATATGCCAAACTTTTTCACCAACTCGATCCCCAATTTCATTTAGTTTTTTCGCCAAAGTTGTATTACGGGTGTACATCGCAGCATATTGACGGCCAAGACCAAGAGTTGCAGCACCAGTCAAAGTGGCAACATCCAGGACATAATCTGGATCCAAATTTAAATCAGCATATGCAAGACCATCTGCTAAAACTAATCTGCCCTCAGCATCAGTGTTTATCACTTCAACAGTTGTGCCACCGTAATGTTTAATCACATCAGATGGGCGTTGTGATGTACCAGAAAGAGCATTTTCAGCAGCCATTAGTAATGTAGTAACTCTTACCTTTGGTTTTGTTTTTGCCAATGCAACAGTGGCAGTTAATACTGCGGCAGCACCTGCCATGTCACTCTTCATACCAATCATCGCGTCATATGGTCGTTTCAAAGAAACACCACCTGTATCAAAAGTTATCCCTTTGCCAACTAAAACAACATGTGGCCAATGAGTAGAGCCCTTTGGAGCATAAGAGACCTCTACTAATCTAGGACCAGGCTTAGGAGATGAGTTACCAACTGCAACTAATCCACCAAAATCCTTTATTGCTCGGCCAGATTTAACGGTGATTGAAAGTCCAGAATTTTTCGCAGATGAAACCAAAGCGCTAGCTTGTTTTGCAAGCCACTCTGGATTCTTAATATTTGAAGGTGTATGAATTAAATCTCTCGCCTGCCAGACAGCAGTTGCTAATACATCTGCTCGCTCTACCTCTTTCTCAAACTCACCATAAATCGTAAATGATGGTTTCTTATCTTTTTGCTCACTCTTAAGTGAGAATTGATAATTTGAAAGTATAAGAGCGACCGCGATAGTGGTAATTAAGTTTTTATCCTCAGATAACGCGCACAGCATCTGACTGTTGCTGGCTTTAACTTTTCGCCCTACTGCAGCGGCAGACTTACGCAGATCTTCATTATTTCCCTCACCAATACCAACTAGATATATTCGTGTCAGATTTGCTGCCGAGAGTGGAACTTCAATAATTTCACCAGCTTTTGCGGTGAACTCTGGCCAATTTGCCAGCTCAATATTTAGATCTAATTTTGTGAAGTTGTTAAGTGCGGTTAAAAACCTACTCTTTACTAGTTGTGGTTTCTCACCTGGTGTTACTGGTACGGCAACTGCAGTAAATTCTGATAGTTCTAAATCTCTCTCGGTAATAAGTGAGAGTTTTGGCGATAGATCTAGGAGTTTATTACTCATAAACTTAGTGGTATCTAGATTTGTCGATTACTTTTTTACTAATGCAACAGCAGCTTGTAGAACATTTCCTAAATTTGTTGCCTCTTCCACATTTAGTTCCACAACTAGTCTTCCGCCACCTTCAAGTGGAATTCTCATGACCATTGAGCGAGCCTCTTTGGTGACCTCCATTGGGCCATCACCAGTTCTTGGTTTCATCGCTGCCATTTGAATCTCCCCTAATAAAAATCATCTAATGCTGACCTAGAGGTGTAATTATCCCCTATATGGCTACGGGTGGGAAATCCTTTAAATACCCTTATGAAATCAAGCCAATTAAGCGGGATCTGCCCGATGTAATTACTGAAGTGACCGCTCGCTCAGGAACACCCAATTTTTCTGCTATCTCGCTCACACTGACCATATTTACTAAATGCAATGTCAAAATCAAACGCTCTTCTTCAGGCAAGGTGGCAATTAATTCAGCGATCGTCTTTCGGCTGTCATCAGGTGCCATGGCATAAAGGTTACTGGGCAGAGCCAATACTTTCGAGTTATGCGCAAACTTGGCGAGCGAATCGGCGCAAAGAGAGCCAGACTCCGATAAGTAACGCAGGTTTTGCGAAGAGTAAAATAATGCTGGGTGCAATTACCTCTTCCTGCCAATAAAAAATTGTGCCACCGCGAACTTTCTTTAACTCAAATTTTCCAGTTCCTCTAAGAACTCGACCAATATGTCTTACCTCGCAGATATATGGCGGCTTCCAATTTGTAATCTCCATCGTGTCTAAAATGCCGATTCTCAATTTTGGATAAAGCTTTGGAAAGATGCCAGTAAAGGCGAAGATAAGTACGCCCTTGCCATTTCTAACTGTGCGATCTTGATCAATCTCTGACCAAACTTTGGTTTGCAACATCCACTTACTTTGACCTTTCCAATCAACTAAAGATTTCCAAACCTGCTCAATAGGTTTATCAATTTTTATCGTTAATTCAAGATTTGATAATTTATTCATTTTACTTTAACCGCCTCAATAGTTGATGGAATGTCACTGCACCATTTAACTAACTCTTTTTGTCCTGCCTTCATAAAGTTTTGTGAGGCTAGATGATCCAAGGCAGTTCTAAGTGGTGCATAAACACCAGTTGGATCACAGACTGCAATTGGCTTGTTGTGAAACTTTAAGTAACGGCCAACCCAGATCTCAAAAAACTCCTCTAAGGTGCCAATTCCGCCAGGCAAAATAATAAATGCCTCAGCTAAATCCTCAATTTTTGCTTTTCGATTTCGCATGTTATCGACAACATGCATTTGTGAGGCTTGAGCATCTTCAAATTCAATCCGCTTAAGTGGCTCGGGAATAACACCAATCGTGACAGAGCCAGCCTCTCTGGCACCCTTAGCCACCTGACCCATCATCGATGCTTTACCGCCACCCCAAACTAGATCCCAACCTTGCTGACCAATTGCTTTGCCGATATCAAATGCTAATTCAAGTGAACTTTGAGGAATATTAGGAGCAGAGGAGCAGAAAACTGATACGCGCATGAATTTAGTCTATTACCTCTCACTCACTTTGATACCGTTGGGTAATGAGCAGTAATCAAAGTAAGGGTTATGGATTTGGCGTTGCTACCCAAACCCAATCTGGGCAAATTCTTGAGTGCTCTTTTTACAGCCTTGGTTTAGGAGATGCGCCAAAAAATAAGAGCGGTAGCCATTTTGATGCGTTACTCGGTGAAGATTCGATTCGTAAAGTTAAAAAAGTTGCAGTTGAGGTTGTAATTACTCTTGATGAAAAACCAAAAGATGCCGCTGATGTTTATCTCAGACTTCACTTACTTTCACATAGGTTAGTAGCCCCGCATGCAATAAATCTTGATGGCATATTTGGACTGCTAGCAAATGTAATTTGGACCTCAGCTGGTGCATGTGAAGTTGAAGGTTTTGAGAAGGTCAGGCCACAACTACAAAGCAAATTTGGAAATTTGGTTGTATATGGTGTTGATAAATTCCCAAGAATGATTGATTACGTGATTCCAGATGGTGTGCGAATAGCAGATGGGGATCGAGTTAGGTTGGGGGCTTATCTCTCACCTGGCACCACTGTGATGCATGAAGGCTTTGTTAATTTCAATGCAGGTACTTTAGGCAAATCAATGGTGGAAGGCCGAATTAGTGCCGGTGTTGTTGTTGGCGATGGCAGTGATATTGGTGGTGGTGCATCAATTATGGGAACTCTAAGTGGTGGCGGTAAAGAGGTAATTTCTATTGGTAAAAGAACTTTGCTTGGCGCAAACTCAGGTATTGGAATTAGCTTAGGAGATGATTGTGTTGTGGAAGCCGGTGTTTACATTACGGCAGGCTCAAAGATAAGCCTTCCTGATGGAAGTATTGTTAAAGCAAAAGAATTAAGTGGAGCTAATAACTTGTTATTCAGACGTAATTCACAATCAGGAGCACTTGAAGCGGTAGCTAAAACTGGCAAGTGGGCTGGTCTTAATGCAGCCCTACACAATAACTAGCCTTTAAAAAGTTTTTTCGGGGAGGTAAGAAAACCCACTCCCCATGAAATATGCATTGTCGCTAGAACTAGTGGCATAAAAAATTTGTCTAAAACTTGCTGGCCAATAATTAAACCACCAATAACTAGAAGTATTACATAGGATATAAAAGGTACAAATAAAATTGGATTTACAAATACTCCCGTTATAAGTGAAATAGCATTTGCAATTACTGCAACTGGTGGTGCCAGGTAGCGATAGTTTGTAGTTTTAGGATGCTGCCTAGCGATAACTCGACGCCATCTGCCATACTGAAAATATTGCTTTGCTAACTTTGAAATACTTTTCCTTGGTCGATATGTGACTTTAAGCGCTGGATCAAACCAAATTAATCCACCTTGAGCACGCATGCGATGGTTTAACTCCCAATCTTGCGCTCTGATATACCGCTCATCAAAGCCACCGGCTTTCAATATTGCAGCCTTCTTAAAGGTACCAAGATAAACAGTCTCAGATTCACCTGCACTACCGCCAGTATGAAACTTTGAAGGCCCAACGCCAAGCTTTGATCGCATTGCCTGCGCAATTGTTCGCTGTAATCCACTGCTGCTATCTGCATACATAACTCCGCCAACATTTACGGCGCCCGTTTTTAACATAATCTCAACCGCAGTTTTTATATATGTTGGTGAGATTTCAGAGTGGCCATCAATTCTGCAGATAATTTCATGAGAACTTTCTTTAACAGCTAAATTAAGACCTTTGGCAGTTTGTCCAGATGGGTTGCTCACTAATTTAATTCTAGAATTTTTTGCTGCTAAATTAGCGGCAATCTGATTTGTTCTATCTTTTGATGGCCCAAGTGCCAAAATTATTTCAATTTCTCCAAGATAGTCTTGCTGAAGGATTGCTGAGATGCAATTTTCTAAATCCTGATCTTCATTGAGAATAGGCAAGATAACCGATACTGCAGGTGCGGTTGAATCATTCATAACCCCTCCTGCCATTATTTGTGCCCAATATTTCCCTGCCCATAATCTAGGATAAGAAGATGAAATCTTCTCGAAGTATCAGGATCTTTACTGGTATTTCGATCGCAACTTTGGCAATTTCAGCAGTGAGCGCATTGGCTTTTGGCACAGTATCTGCCTCAATAAACAAGATAGATGCATTTGCTGGCATTGATAAGCGTCCTGAACGAATGTCTTCTGCAATCAATTATTTATTGGTTGGATCAGATACCCGAGAAGGTTTAACAAAGGCAGAACTTAAGGCTCTTCGAGTTGGCTCTGTTGCAACTGCTGCTGGCAAAAGATCTGACACGATGTTGCTAGTTCATATCTCAAAAGCCCGCGATAAGGCTGTTTTAGTTTCTATCCCTAGAGATTCATTTGCATTAATTCCTGCGCACCTAAACAAATCAGGAAAAAGTATTCCGGCTGCTTACTCGAAAATCAACTCAGCGTTCAACTGGGGTGGTGCGCCTTTACTTATTCAAACAATTGAGGAAATGACCGAGTTAAAGATCGATCACTACATAGAGGTTAATTTCGCTGGGTTTGCCAAGGTGGTTGATTCATTAGGAGGCATTGAGGTTTGTACCAAGAAAGATATAGATGACCCTAAGAGTCACTTGGTTTTACCTGCCGGAGTTCATACCCTAAATGGTATTGATGCACTTAAGTATGTTAGAACTAGAGAGTTTGATGGCTTAGGAGATATCGGAAGAATGCAACGCCAGCAAGCTTTTATGTCATCAGTTGTTAAGAAGGCGACAAGTGCTGGAGTGCTACTAAATCCAGTAACGATGACTAATTTTATTAACTCCTCCCTTTCTGCGGTAACAACTGATGAGGGATTGAAGAATTCAGACTTGATTACCTTGGCTAAGCAAATGAAATCACTTGCCACCTCAAATATAAGAACCCTTACTGTGCCGCTTTCAAGTTTGAACTACTACTCAAATGGCGTAACTGCATCGGTCTTATGGGATCCGGTCTTGGCTCCTGAATTATGGGATCGCTTGCGTGAGGATCGAGCAGTAATAGATGAGGTAACTCCATCACCTTCACCATCTGCAACAGAAGCTGCAAAGGTTGAGATTATTGATAAGTTTAAAACTCGTACTGCGGCAGATAATATCTGCCGATAATTAACTTACTTAAAGATAGGCTCTATCCATGGCGTTGAAACTTTCAGTAATTGGTACTGGCTACTTAGGTGCTACTCACGCTGCCTGTATGGCAAGTTTGGGCTTTGAGGTAATTGGATTTGATACTGAGTCTTCAAAAGTGGATTTATTAAGCAAAGGAAAAGTTCCATTTTATGAGCCAGATTTAGAGGAGTTACTGGCAGAGCAAATTAAAGCCAAGCGCTTAACTTTTACAAATAAGGTTGAAGATCTTTCTGATGCAGATGTGCACTTTATTTGTGTAGGAACGCCCCAGGTTAAAAACGGTAATGCCGCAGATTTAACCTATGTAAATTCTGCGCTTGAATCAATCGCAAAGCACGTGAAACCAGGTGGGTTAGTTGTTGGCAAATCAACTGTTCCAGTTGGAACGGCAACAAAATTAAGAAAGAGATTACTTGAGTTAAACCCCAAAGCAGATCTTGCCTGGAATCCCGAATTTCTCCGTGAAGGATTTGCAGTTGAAGATACTCTGCGACCAAATCGTTTAGTTATTGGAGTTGTTACTGATTCTGCTGAGAATATTCTTAAAGAGGTATATGCAATAAACCTGAAAGAAAACACGCCTTGGGTGAGAGCTGATCTGCCAACAGCAGAGTTAGTAAAGGTTGCAGCTAACTCATTTTTAGCGACCAAGATTTCTTTTATTAATGCAATGGCTGAGGTTTGCGAAGCATCTGGTGGTGATGTGACTGTTTTAGCGAAAGCTATTGGTTATGACCCAAGAATTGGTAGTAGATTTTTACAAGCAGGAATTGGATTTGGCGGTGGCTGCCTTCCAAAAGATATCCGCGCATTTATGGCACGGGCTGAGGAGCTGGGAGCTAGCCAGGCTGTTGAATTCTTAAAAGAGATCGATGCCATCAATCTGCGTGCTCGACAGAGAATTATTGAACTAGTTCGCAAAGATCTATCTGATGACTTAGTAGGCAAAAAAGTTGCTGTCTTAGGGGCGGCATTTAAACCAGATAGTGATGATGTTCGTGACTCCCCTGCTCTGGATATTTCAGCACAAATTCAAGCAGCTGGAGCTAATGTCACAGTCCATGATCCGAAAGCAATTTCTAATGCGCAGAAACGTTTTCCTGGATTAACTTTTGCAGAGGATATAAATTCAACATTGAAAGATGCTGAGATAGTTCTTCATCTAACTGAATGGAAAATTTATCGCGAGATTGATCCAGCACAGATTAAGAAACTAGTTAAATCCGCAATTATGATCGATGGTAGAAATGCACTAGATCGTGATCTTTGGCGGGCAGCTGGTTGGAAATTCAGAGCATTGGGTCGAACTGATAGTGAGTAATCCAATAGATCAATTACTAGCCTTAAAGACTTGGGCAGTTGTTGGCTTGAGTAATAACTCTGAACGGGCGGCTTATCGAGTTTCAAAATTACTCATAGAAAAGGGCCACCAAGTAATACCAGTTCATCCAAAAGCAGAAACAGTTCATGGTCAACAAGGATATGCAAAATTATCAGATATTCCTTTTGCAGTAGATGTAGTGGATATCTTTGTTAATTCAGAGCTTGCCGGTGAGGTTGTAGATAGTGCAATTGCGATTAAAGCAAAGGGAGTTTGGCTTCAGCTTGATGTTATTGATGAGGCTGCAGTTGATAGAGCAGGAAAGGCTGGTTTAGTTACGGTAATGAATCGTTGTCCTGCAATTGAATATGGCAAAAAAATATAGTTATTCCAGAATTTTTCCGCTGTAATACTGTTGAGCATGGATAACCTCAGTAAGTAAAGTTTCAAGCTCTTCTCCAATGATTCCAACCTGCTTAATTGATTGATCAAACTTTAGTTTTGGATTACGTGCCATTAGATGCAGGTATGGCCGGTAATCATCACTTTCTGGGTCAGTTTCTAAATCTCCTGTAACTACATAATTAGATAACAACTCAATACTTCCTAGTGGCAAATCTAAAACAGCTCTTAGGCTCTGCTCATAAAAATTTGTCGCGCAGCCAATCTGACTCCAGTACCTTGCATTTGGAATTAAATAGTTCACTCCAACTAGTTTCTTGTAATCAACAGCATCAACATAAATTTCAAATCCCCCGACTAAGCCGACCTCATCTGCAAGTTTTAGTGCTGAAACTTGAATTTCCTGCGAAATCTCATCAGTAATTCCCGGAAGTGGAGTGATCGATATGTCACCAGTAAGTAAGGAGATTGGCCAGGTAACGGCCTGTGCATGAGCTGATCTTGCAACTAAAATCGATAGATGCTCACCTTGAGTTGAATGCATGGAAATCTGATCCAACTTCTCTAATGTTTTAGAGGTTGGATACACCTTTACGCCAGATTTTTCCGCACTTTTAATTGCAGGAAGTGAAATAATTTTGGGGTCTGCATAAACAAAATCAAGATCCTTAGCAAATTCAATTAACGTCTCAGCTGACATACTTACATTTTCAGATCTAATCTGAACTCCCAGTTTCACCGCTTCACTTTGATAGGTAGATTGACCCCACGCCTGTGTGATTATTCCAATGTATGGCGGTTTCATGTATTAAGGTTACCTGCATAATGGTTCAAATAATTCTTGCCTCTGCCTCACCATCACGACTTCGCCTGTTAGAAAGTGTTGGGATAACGCCAAGTATTTTAGTAAGTGGGGTTGATGAAGATGCATCGGAGTTTGAGTCCCTATCACCGGCAGAGCTGGTAATTGCTTTAGCAATTCTTAAAGCGCATACAGTTAAAGGCAAAGCACCTGTTAATTCTTTAGTCATCGGTTGTGATTCAACATTTGAATTTGAAGGAAAATCACTAGGTAAGCCAGTTACGAAAACGAAGGCGATCGAAAGGTGCAAACAATTAAGTGGTAAAACTGGGTATCTTCACACCGGCCATTGCTTAATCGACTTACGACAAGGAATTGAGCTAAGTGAGCGGTCAACAGCAAAGGTGCAGTTTGCGCAGATGACTGATGCTGAGATTATCGATTATGTTGATTCAGATGAACCACTTAATGTTGCTGGAGGTTTTACCCTAGATGGATTAAGTGCACCATTTATTACAAAAATTGAGGGGGATCCCAGTGGAATCATTGGATTATCACTACCTTTATTGCGCAAGATGATTATCTCCCTTGGCTATAGCTGGCCTGAACTTAAAAATAAGTAATTTTTTAGGATAAGTTTGCCTTATGAGCAAGTTATACAAAGACCCAATTGGTACTGCCGAAAAAGCTGCAAAAGCAATTGCAAAAATTACTGGTAAAGAAAAGCATGATGTAGCACTTGTAATGGGTTCTGGTTGGATCTCAGCTGCTGATGCACTTGGTACACCAACTCATGAATTTGCAGTAACTGAGTTACCTGGATTTCCAGCGCCAACAGTTGCAGGTCACGGCGGGAAGTTACGCTCTTACAGATTATCAAATGGCTCTAACGCCCTAGTCTTCTTAGGCCGTACTCACTTTTATGAAGGACTTGGTATGGAACCAGTTGCTCATGCAGTTAGAACTGCAGTCAAGGCAGGGTGTAAGAATATTGTTCTAACAAATGCATGTGGTGGAATCAATACTGATTATAAAGTTGGTCAACCGGTTTTGATTAAAGATCACATCTCTCTAACTGCAGCTTCGCCTTTAATTGGTGCAGATTTTGTTGATCTAACCGATTTATATAGCAAGAGATTAAGACAAATTGTTAAGGATGAAGATCCCTCTTTAGCAGAGGGTGTATATGTTCACTGGCGAGGGCCCTCATATGAGACGCCAGCAGAAATTCGAATGATGCGAGGATTGGGAGCTGACTTAGTTGGCATGTCCACAGTCCCAGAGGCAATTGCTGCGCATGCACTAGGTGCACAAATACTTGCTATCTCTTTGGTCACTAACGCTGCAGCAGGTGTAACTGGAGAAAAATTAAATCATGCTGAGGTGATCGCTGCGGGTAAAGCTGCTGCAGATCGAATGGGAAATCTGTTGGCAAAGGTTTTACCTAAGTTGTGATCTCAGATCAATTAAGGGTTGAAGTTCAAGAGTGGATTGATAATGACCCCGATAAAGAAACTGCTAAACAATTAAGTGATTGGTTAAAAGAAGGTAACTCTAAAGAGTTAGAGCGTTGCTTTTCAGGATTCTTACAATTTGGCACAGCAGGTTTGAGAGGTCCGATTGGACCAGGACCTTCCTGTATGAATCGAGCTGTTGTTAGCAGAACCGCAACAGGAATTGTTGAGTTCATGAAGAAAAATCATTTAACCTCAGTTGTTATCGGGCGAGATGCTCGCCACGGTTCAGATCAATTCTCGCAAGATAGTGCTGAAATATTCTCTGGTGCTGGGATAAAAACATATGTATTACCAAGAGCACTTCCCACGCCAGTTTTAGCCTTTGCCATAAATAAACTTAAAGTTGATGTGGGAATAATGGTCACTGCCAGTCATAACCCTGCAACTGACAACGGTTACAAGGTTTACTTAGGAGGGGTAGTAGCTGGAGTCAATTACAACGGCTCCCAGATAATTCCGCCGGTAGATACTGAGATATCCAACCTAATTGCACAGGCAAACAAGAATCCGCCAAGATCTCAAGATTTTCAAACTGTTAATGAGTCAGTAATTGATGATTACATCTCATCTGTTGCCGCACTAGCTTCTACTCCAAATAATTTAAAGGTTGTCTATACCCCACTACATGGCGTTGGAGCTGAGACTTTTATTGAAGTATTTAAGAGAGCTAAATTTGCCTCACCGATACTTGTTAGTGAACAAGTTAACCCTGATCCAAACTTTCCTACTACGCCATTTCCGAATCCAGAAGAGCCAGGTTCTATGGATATGGCGCTGAACTATGCAAAGACAAATAATGCCGATGTAGTTATCGCAAATGATCCTGATGCTGATAGATGTGCAATGGCCATTGTTAACCCAGATGGTCTGTGGCAAGTGCTTCGCGGTGACGAGATAGGGGTACTGATAGGCGACTACTTGATTAAGAAAAGCTTATCTTCAAATAAAGCGATAGCTAATTCACTTGTTTCCTCCTCCTTGCTAGGAAAAATTGCTAACAAACATGGCCTCAAGTTTGAAGAAACTTTAACTGGGTTTAAGTGGATATCAAAGATAGATAATTTACTTTTCGGCTATGAAGAGGCCCTTGGGTATTGCGTTGATCAAAAAAATGTCAATGATAAAGATGGGATTAGTGCTGCTCTAATTCTTGTTCAGATAGTAAATGAGTTAAAAGCTAATGGACAATCAGTATTTGATTACCTTGAAAAACTAGGAAATGAATATGGATTTCATAGAACTGATCAAATTTCCATTAGGGTGACAAATCTTAATGAAATTGATGAGTTGCTTAAAAAAGTTACCACTACCCCGCCGCAGACACTTTTAAGTAATGCACTTAAATCATATGAGAATTTGAGTGAATCTAAAGTAATGCCAACTGTTGGAGTTCGATTGAATTATGACAATGGGATTAGAGTAATTATCAGACCAAGTGGAACAGAACCAAAACTCAAATGCTATATAGAGGTGATTTCTTCAACTAAAAATGAGGCAGAGAACTTGATCTCGCAAATAAAGCAGGCTTTGACTAAAGTACTCTCATGATTATTGATGGCAGCGAAACCTCACTTCGTAAATTTCTATCTGATTTACCGCCTGTTGATCAAGTGGGAGCTGAAGCGCGTGCTGGCATGCTTGCAACTCGGAGTATAAAAACTACGAGCAAAGCCTGGGCGATTGATATGGCCATCAGCATGGTTGATTTAACTACTTTAGAAGGAGCAGATACACCCGGCAAAGTTAAATCACTCTGCGCCAAAGCGGTTAGACCTGATCCAACTGATTTAACAGTTCCATCAGTTGGCGCAATCTGCGTTTACAACGACATGGTGAAAATTGCGCGCACCGAATTAGATGCAATTGGCGGAGAATCAATTCCTGTAGCAGCAGTAGCAACTGCATTTCCATCAGGTAGAGCCTCTTTGGCAGTAAAGAAACTTGATACGCAAGATGCCATAGATGCTGGTGCTAATGAGATTGATATGGTGATTGATCGCGGTGCTTTTTTATCTGGCAAGCTTTATCAAGTATTTGAGGAGATTAAAGTTATTAAGCAGATCTGTGGCGATAAGGCGCACTTAAAGGTAATTCTAGAAACTGGTGAATTAGTAACTTACGATAATGTGAGAAAAGCTTCATATCTGGCAATGCTTGCCGGGGCAGATTTTATTAAAACTAGCACTGGAAAAGTTGCACCTGCTGCTACTGCGCCAGTGGTACTGGTTATGTTAGAAGCCGTGCGTGACTACTTCACCTTGACCGGAAAGAAAATTGGCGTTAAACCAGCTGGAGGTATTCGAACTACCAAAGATGCTATTAAACAGTTAGTACTAGTTAAAGAAACAGCTGGAGAGCAATGGCTGACTCCAGATCTGTTTAGGATTGGTGCCAGCGCCTTATTAAATGATCTACTAATGCAGCGAATGAAGTTACGAACTGGGCACTACGCTAGTGCCAACTACGTAACTGTTGATTAGGAGCCCAATGAGCGAATTTGATTACGCCAGTGCACCTGAATCAAAAGCCATTGCAAATATTGCTTCAAATTACGGCTTATTTATTGGCGGAAAATTTGTAGAACCAAAACAAGGCAAGAGTTTTAATACCTTCAATCCAGCAACTGAAGAGCTGCTTTCCAAAATTGGTTATGCCGATAAAACGGATATTGACGCCGCTGTAAAAAGTGCCAGACTCGCGTACACAAGAGTGTGGTCAAAGATGCCAGCGAAAGAAAGAGGTAAGTACCTTTACCGTATTGCTCGAATCATGCAGGAGCGAGCACGAGAGTTTGCCGTAGTTGAAACCTTAGATAATGGAAAGCCAATTAGGGAGTCACGAGATACTGATATCCCATTAGCAGCAGCTCATTTTTTCTATCATGCAGGCTGGGCAGATAAGTTGGAGTATGCCGGATTTGGCAATAAACCAAAGCCTCTTGGTGTTGTTGGACAGATAATTCCTTGGAATTTCCCTCTGCTAATGCTTGCCTGGAAAATAGCACCAGCACTAGCTGCTGGTAATACTGTTGTATTAAAGCCTGCCGAGACCACACCACTTACTGCTTTGCTATTTGCACAAGTTTGTCAGCAAGCTGGAGTTCCAGAGGGTGTTGTAAATATAGTAACTGGAGATGGCGTAACTGGTGCAGCACTCGTTAACCATCCAGATGTAAATAAGATTGCATTTACTGGTTCAACCGATGTTGGTAAAGCAATTGCTAGATCAATTTCGGCAACTAAGAAAACTGCCACATTAGAGCTAGGTGGTAAAGCTGCAAACTTAGTTTTTGAAGATGCGGCTATTGATGAGGCTGTCGAAGGAATTGTTAATGGAATTTTCTTCAACCAAGGACATGTGTGCTGCGCAGGTTCTCGCTTGATAGTTCAAGAAAATGTTGCAGATGAGATTCTAGAGAAGTTAAAGAAGCGAATGAGCTTGATTAGAGTCGGTGATCCAATGGATAAAAACACTGATCTGGGTGCGATTAATTCCAAGGAGCAGTTAAATAAGATCCATGAAATTTCAAACTCTGGTGATGCCGAAGGGGCTAATAGATGGTCACCAGAGGTAAAACTTCCTACAAAGGGATATTGGTACCCACCTACTATTTTCACTGGTGTATCACAATCGCATCGAATTGCTAGAGAAGAAATCTTCGGTCCAGTTTTATCAGTTCTTACCTTTAGAACCCCAAGTGAGGCAATTGAGAAAGCCAACAACAGTATGTATGGCTTATCTGCTGGTATCTGGAGCGATAAAGGGTCAAAGATTCTTTGGGCAGCAAGGCAATTAAAAGCTGGTGTAATTTGGAGCAACACATTTAATAAGTTTGATCCAGCCAGTCCATTTGGTGGCTATAAAGAGTCTGGTTGGGGCCGTGAAGGTGGCCGACATGGATTAGCTGGTTATTTAACATCTGAAGCAAAGGTCAGCAAATGAGCCGCATTGATATAAATAAAACTTACAAGCTTTTTATCGGTGGCGCCTTTCCTAGAAGTGAGTCAGGACGCGTCTATGAGGTTAAGGGTTCTAATAAGAAATTCCTTGCAAACCCAGCATTAGCTTCTAGAAAAGATTTACGAGATGCAGTTGTCGCTGCAAAGTCAGCTCAAGCAGGTTGGGCAGGAGCAACTGCTTTTAATCGGGGTCAAATTCTTTACCGTATTGCTGAAATCATGCAAGGCAGAAGTGAACAATTTACTGAAGAGATATCTGCACTAGAGGGTGTAACTAGTAAAGCTGCAAAACTTCAGGTGGAAGAGGCAATTGATACTTGGGTTTGGTACTCAGGTTGGTGTGACAAGTTATCCTCTGTTGCGGGCTCACAAAATCAAGTCTCTGGTCCGTTTTATAACTTCACAACCCCAGAGTCGCTAGGTGTCGTAGCGATATTTGCAGAATCAAAACCATCACTTCTTGGCGCGGTAAGAACTCTTGCACCAGTCTTGGCAGGTGGAAATTCAGCAGTATTGATCGCAAGTGAGGCTTATCCACTACCTGCCATTACTTTGGGTGAAGTGCTTGCAACAAGTGATCTGCCAGCAGGTGTTGTAAATATCCTTACTGGAAAAACCTCTGAACTTTACCCATGGGTTGGGTCACACATGGAAATTGATGGTGTTGATGTGGCTGGATTGAGTAAAAAACAAGAGGAAGAGTTGAAGCTCGTAGGTGCTGATAATTTAAAGCGGATTGCCAGATTTTCTACCATCAACCATCCAGAGCGTATTTTGAGTTTTATGGAGCAAAAAACTATCTGGCACCCGATTGGGATTTAACTACTCAGCTGCGATAGCTAAATAAGTTGGCTTAACAATCTTTTCAATAATCTCAAGTCGTTCTTCAAATGGAATAAATGAACTCTTAAGTGCATTGACTGTTACGCGCTGTAAATCTACAAATTTCCAGTCAAAGGATTTAACGCATTGAGTCATTTCATGGCTCATAGATGTATTACTCATTAATCGATTATCAGTATTCAATGTGACTCTAAACCTCAATTTAGAAAGCACGCCAATTGGATGCTCAGCATAAGTTTTAGCCGCACCAGTCTGAAGATTTGAGGTAGGGCAAAGTTCAAGTGGAATTCTGCGATCGCGCACATAGGATGCAAGCAATCCTAATTTTGGCTTATCTCCTGAAAAGTCGATGTCATCAACAATTCTTACGCCATGGCCTAGTCGTTCTGCGCCGCAAATTTGAATAGCCTCCCAAATTGAAGGCAGTCCATACGCCTCACCGGCATGGATTGTGAAGTGGGCATTCTCTTTTCGCAGATATCCAAAAGTATCTATTTGATTAGTTGGTGGAAAGCCATCCTCAGGACCTGCAATATCAAATCCAACAACACCTTTGTCACGGTACTTAACCACCGCAGCAGCAGCCTCTTGAGAGCGATTGTTTTGTCTCATTCCGCAAAGCAATGATTCAACTCTTATCTTATTTCCTTCTTTTGCAGCTTCAGCAACTCCTTGTTTATAACCTTCAATTGTTGCTTCAACCACCTGATCAATACTTAAACCTTGTTCAGTAAATAACTCAGGAGCGCCTCTTACCTCTGCATAGACCACACCGTCTCGCGCTAAATCAATGGCACACTCTCGGGCTACTTGAATTATCGCCTCTTGGGTTTGCATAACTGCAATAGTGTGAGAAAAAGTTTCTAGGTATCGAACTAAAGAATGAGAGTTACAGGACTCTTCAAACCATTCGGCTAATTTTTTAGGATCTTGCGTAGGAAGTTTTTTGTAACCTATTTTTTGTGCAATTTCAATTATTGTCTCCGGGCGCAGTCCACCATCTAAGTGATCATGTAGGAGTGCTTTTGGCAATCTCTTAATCTGATCAACTGATGGTGTATTACTTAATGACACTTAGCCCTCAATCCGTTCAATAACCAATGGTAATCGCTTAACTTCATCATCCTTACCACCTATTTGATATCCACCAGTTAATGCCTCAATAGCTCTATTAAATCTGTCAGGTTCATCAGTATGCAATGTCAAAACTGTTTGGTCTTTTACAACTAAATCTCCAGGCTTTGCATGAATTTCAATTCCAGAACCTAATTGCAGCGTCTCTCCTTGTTTTTGTCTGCCTGCACCTAATCGCCAAGCAGCAACGCCCACCTTCATCGCATCTAGAGTTAGCAATTTTCCAGAGGCGTTTGCTTTGATCTCCATCTTTTCCTTGGCAACTGGCAATGGCGCCTGGTTATCGCCACCCTGAGCTGAAATCATTTTGCGCCAAACATCCATAGCCATGCCGTTTTTTAGCGCCTCTTCAGGAGTTACTTTGGGTTTAATCCCAGCTGCATCTAGCATTTCATTTGCAAGCAGCAGCGTAAGTTCAACCACATCACTTGGGCCACCACCAGCTAAAACCTCCAAAGTCTCTCTTATTTCTAGAGCGTTTCCAGCTGTTAAACCAAGTGGCACATCCATCGCTGTAACTAATGCTCGAGTTTTTACTCCCGCATTTTTACCTAAATCAACCATAGTTCTTGCTAATAAACCTGCATCCTTTGGATCACTCATAAATGCTCCAGAGCCAGTTTTTACATCAAGGACAAGTGCACCAGTTCCTTCAGCAATTTTTTTACTCATAATTGAGGATGCAATTAAAGGAATAGATTGAACTGTGCCAGTTACATCACGTAATGCATAAAGCTTCTTATCAGCTGGTGCTAATCCAGCTCCTGCGGCACAAATCACCGCCCCACAATCTTGAATCACTTTTAACATTTGCTCATTTGAAAGGTTTGCTTTCCAACCTTTAATTGATTCTAATTTATCCAAAGTTCCACCAGTATGTCCTAATCCCCTGCCAGACAACTGTGGAACAGCAGCACCACATGCTGCAACTAACGGTGCAAGGGGCAAAGTAATTTTGTCTCCAACACCTCCTGTTGAATGTTTATCAACTGTTGGCCGATCTAGCATCGACCAATTCATTCTTTCACCACTATCAATCATGGCCTGTGTCCAGCGAGAGATTTCTCGATTATTCATTCCATTAAGCAAAATTGCCATTAACAAAGCTGACATTTGCTCATCAGCAATAACGCCTCGCGTATAGGCTGCTACTGTCCAATCAATTTGATCATCAGTTAATTCAAATTTGTCTCGCTTTGCTGAAATTATTTCAACTGCGGCAAACTTTTCACTCATTTAAGATCCTCAGGGCCAAATCCCCATGGCAATAAATAGGATAAAGGCTTTGGGCCATCCGGTGTCATAAACAACATCTCATTACCGCCATGTTCAAACAACAATTGGCGACAACGCCCACATGGTGATAAATACTCACCATTACCATCAACGCAAACTACTGCGACCAATCTTCCGCCACCTGTGGCGGTAAGTGAGGAAATTAATCCACACTCAGCACAAAGGCCAACACCATAACTTGCATTCTCACTATTGCAGCCAACAACAATTCGACCATCTGAAACTAAACCAGCTACTCCGACTTTAAAGTTTGAATAAGGCGCATAAGCTTTTGTCATTACCTCTTTTGCGGCTAAATGGAGCACTTCCCAATTGATTTCCATGGGGTAATTCTCCTACGAAATTAAACTATTTATTACCGCGAGAGTATGGAATTCCATCTGCTGCTGGAGCCCGAACCCGTCCTACCAAGCCAGAAACAGCAATGATTGTGGCGATGTAAGGAATCATCAACATTAACTCTGACGGTAGGGCAACACCAGAGATTGAAAGATTACTCTGCAAGCTGTTGGCAAAACCAAAGAATAATGCGGCAACTAGTGCCCCACGTGGTGACCACTTACCAAAGACTAAACAGGCAAGAGCGATAAACCCTGCCCCAGCTGTCATAGATTGCGAGAAGATGC